>SESC01000195.1_pt1 | contig 24676 bp, 24 predicted proteins | sample 3171431 | NCBI WGS metagenome assembly SESC01 (sample SAMN06051868, study PRJNA518727) | freshwater metagenome | biome: subpolar coniferous forest; feature: holomictic lake; material: water; isolation source: holomictic Lake 227, 8 m depth | place: Canada: near Kenora, Ontario | collected... | reverse complement strand
AATTAGCAGAGTAAGATGGTCGGTCGTAGTTCCTGAGTCAACTGATAAAGCGCTACGAACCTATTTGGCGGGAACAGGTATGAAAAAGGGTGATATATCCCATTTTGTTGACGAAGCAGTTCAGTTATATCTTTTTGAATTGGTAACCAATAAAGTAAAAGCGCGTAATCAGCAATTCGATCAGGCCGAAATTCTTTTCGCCATTGAAGAAGCCGTTGCTCATTAAGTTACTGTGAAAGTTGTCTTAGACACTGGTATTTTGATTGTTGCACTAATTACTGTTGATACGCCACCGGATAAAATTTTTCAGGCTTGGAAAAAGAAACGATTTGAATTGTTTACATCGGAATGGCAATTAGAAGAGTTCCGTCGAGTGAGTCGTTATCCAAGATGATAACCCGATTTTAGCGATTGCTTTAGAGAGTAAAGCTAATTTTCTTGTTACCGGCGATAAACGAGATCTGTTGTCAATGGAGAATATTCAGATGACTCCGATTATAAGTGCTGCCAATTTTTGGACAATATTAGAAGGGAGTTAATAATGACTTCAACAGTGTTAAAAAGCTCGAACAGCCCAGACTAGAAAGGTTTTGAACCAGACTACACGGCTTTTGTTTGTTAAAAGCCGTTTGCCAGAGTCCAATTGCTCTATTAGTGCTTAGATATCTTGGTCAGCGGTTATTTTTTTGAGAAAATTGTAGGCATAAAAAATAACTATACAAAAAAGACCTACTAATAAAACTTCATCAATCATTTGTGCTTTACTCCCAATTGGAATGGATAGTGACCTTTTAAACCACTACTTATTATTTTTGAACATTGCTTGCGAAAGTATTAAAGCATTTGATATGCCACAATCTATAGGCTTTTATTTACAATAGGTTATAAGATTATTGGTGGTAATGATTACTTAAAAGGTTGAAATAAACCAATTGACATGGTTGAAATAAACCAATTACCTGAGTCAGAAAAGCAGGAGGTTTTAGGTAACTCGCAATAAATAAAATAGTTAAATTAAACACAAGTTGTTAAAAAAAATAGGAGTGCAATAGCTTCAGCTATTGCCTGTAAAAACAGCTAAAGCTATTTTACTCCCATATAAACGGGGTTTTATTATTGCGTCTTATCTTACCCTTGTATCAGCTTGGACAATACCTGTCAGAATTAAATCCAATGAGGTAAGTTAAAAGTTATCTTTGATTTTAAGTGTAATAAAATTGTCAGATTCAACTTGTATTAAGCATATAATAAGGCTTTCACGGTGATAGCCAGCCGATCTTAATTATTATAATCAATATAGCGTTTTTCGCATGTTTTCGATATTTCGTAAACTTTTATTTATTGTTCTTACAATGCTGCAATTTGTTGCACCGTTAGTTCATGGGCATGCGAATCAGCCAGTTTCAAATCAGGGCTTACATGTTCCTGGTCTTGAGTTTTACAGTACTGAACATAATAGCTTAAATACTCAAGTTAAGGGTTTAACAAATAATATCGATTTAGAGGGAATGGTTGTCGCTGTTGATCTGGGTGTTAAGCGAAATTCTACTATATTCTTAGACCTTCCAGAGTACGATTACTATCTACACCAACAAAGTTTTATATTTCCTTGTTGTATTTCCCGATATGATGTTAATTTTTCTCCGCAACCAAGGCGGGTTAACGATAAAGTATTAATTTCACCACATTCCCCGCGTGCGCCTCCAATTTATTAAGCTCTTTTGTTTTTTTAGTGTTTTGTAAGAAATGTCGAAGTGTTTTTTCAAAACTTTCCTGATTTATGAGCATATACAATTAATATCGCGATTAAACTCGCATTGAGCTTATTTTATGTTTTTCTTGTGCGTTATCAGAAAGCGTTTTGCCCATTCAGCTATTAAGGGAGTTACTTTCTTATTGGCTATTATGCAGTTGCTGCCTCAAGTCGCTTACAGTGACGACAAAGTTTTGTTTGGAGATCATTTGAAACCCGTGGTCGATCATCTGGATTCTGTTGTTATCGATAGAGCATTAACTTTGCCAAAACTTATTGATTTAACAATGGAAAAATATCCAGATGTTTCTTGGCTTAATGCTCTAGAGGATGAAGCAAAGGCTCTTGCCGCACGGAGTGAGAGTTGGACTGCGGGAGCGTCACAGGCTATCTTTGGTTATCAGACTATTTCTACCTTTAGACTTAATTACGGAACCGCCAATATTGAGGTTCCCTTATGGAATCTAGGGCAGCGTGATGCCCAGCATGAATTAGCTAATCATGCAGAGACGAGTGCTGAATTACAAGCGGTTAATGTCAAATTACGTGTTGCTGGTTTAGTTAGAGGTGCTTTGTGGGGTATGTCTCTGGCAAAGATTCGCTATGAGCAGACCCAAATAGAGCTGGATGTGTATGGGAAATTATTAGCGAATATCAAACGTCGGGTCGAGTCTGGCGATTTACCGCGGACTGATGAGTTGTTAGCGCAGACTGAGCTTTTGCAAAAGCGTTCTGCGTTTACTCTTGCAGAAGCTGAATTAATGCATGCTCGTAAGCGTTATAGTTCGATCACTCAAACAACCAAAGTGCCCAGCAGTTTTGAGGAAAAGCTAGTTCCGTTAAAGGAAATTGGACAAAATCATCCTGCGATGATTGCCATTAATAGCCAGATTGATCGTAAACTAGCGGAGATCAAAGCTGTTAAAGCGATTGGATCAGGTCAAACGAATGTCATTGCTGGAATATTAAGTGATGAGGGAACTGATTATCGCAGTAATAAAGCGGAGTTTTTTAATGTTGGCGTCAGTATTCCTTTTGGCGGGAGTGCACATACGCAACCGCATATTGCAGCGATTAATGTTGAGTTAAACAAATTAATTTCCGAACGGGAACAATTGTATCGTGATTTAGAGCAAGCCCATCATGAAGCAGACCATAATTTGGAAGTCAATAGAGTCGAACTGGATAATGCCAATGAACAGAAAAAAGTTTCTGAAGCGTTACTAAAAATGACTCAGTTAGCCTTTTCTGTGGGTGAAATTAGCTTGATGGATTTGTTAAAAATTCAATCCAGGACAGAGCAAGCCATTTTAAATGCGAAAGAGCGTGCAGTGATGCTACAAAGAGATGAAGCTCTTTATAATCAATCAGTAGGAGTTATGCCATGAAGTCTCATAAATTTGTACTGTTGTTAAAAGCCATAGGACTTTCTTTTATATTTTGCTCGAACGTTTATGCTGAAAGTACTATACAGCTCTCTGAAGAACATTTAAACAGCTTAGGGATAGTGCTGGGTAAGTTTGAAGTCGCTAAACAACTTCCTGTATTAAATGCACCTGCCAAGGTAGTGATTCCTGCGGCTTACGAATATCTTGTTAGTGCCTCTCAAGCCGGTCTAATAATAAAACTGAATGCGGCGGTGGGTGATTATGTTAAAAAAGGACAAGTGTTAGCACAGCTCAATAGCCCCAGTTTATTATCTATGCAGCGCCTTTATCTTAAGGCGTTAACGGATTTGCAATTAAATTTGTTTTCTTATCAGCGGGATAAGAAACTATGGGATGAAGGTGTGATTGCAGAACGGCGTTGGCAGGAAACGAGTAGCCAATATAATGCCTTTGTTTATGAAACGAATGAGTTAAAACAACTGCTTGAAATTTCTGGAATGACCGTCAGTGAAATTGATCGTTTGGGTAAAACGCGACAGTTAACCAGTCAGCTAAGTTTGCATGCACCTATTTCGGGTGTTGTTATAGAACGCCTAGGTGTCGTGGGCTCGCGGGTAGATATCTTGGCACCCCTCTACAGAGTGGCTAATCTGGATGAACTTTGGCTAGAGATCGATGTTCCTCACGAACGTCTGGGTAGAATTACCGTGGGTGATCAAGTGTTGATTGATAATACCCCGATTAGTGCAGAAATAAAGTTAGTTGGACAAAGTGTTAATCCAGAGAATCAAACCATTCAGGTTCGGGCAAAGATAATCGGTAAGCAATCGACCGTTAGAACCGGCCAAACCATTAATACTCAAATTATTGAACGCATTGAAACCCAGGCTTTTAAAGTGCCTAATACGGCTATTGCCCAACATGAAGGGAACGCCTTTATTTTTGTGCGGAATCAGGATGGATTTAAAGTGAGTCCTATAACGGTAATTGGGCAACAAACTGATGAATCTATTGTTAAAGGAGACTTTGTTGGTAATGAAGCTATTGCTATTAAAGGTGCTGTTGCGCTGAAAGCCCAGTGGTTAGGCTTAGGGGAACCTGAATAATGGGTAGCGTCATTCGCTTCGCGTTAAGTCAGCGACTTCTTATGATGATAGTCGTACTGCTTTTATCAGGTGGTGGCTATTTAGCCTTTAAAAACATTCCCATTGACGCTTTTCCTGAAGTATCGCCCACACAGGTAAAAATTATTGTTAAAGCCCCAGGTATGACACCCGAAGAAGTAGAAGCCAGGATCACTGCCCGTATAGAGGTCGAGTTATTAGGTATTCCCCATCAAACTATGTTACGTTCGATTGCCAAATATGCACTCACCGATATTACCGTTGATTTTACTGAAGGCACGGATATCTATTGGGCAAGACAACAAGTCGCTGAGCGTTTAAATGCGATGTGGGGTAATTTACCGAAGGGTGTTGAAGGCGGCATAGCCCCGATGACAACCCCTTTAGGTGAAATGTTTATGTTCGCCGTAGAGGGGGGCGATTTAAGCTTAATGGAACGGCGGGATTTACTGGATTGGGTGATTCGCCCCGCACTTCGAACGGTGCCAGGCGTTGCTGATGTCAACTCTTTAGGCGGCTTAGTAAGGAGTTTTGAAGTTGTGCCAGATAATACAAGATTATCAGCTAGAGGTATCAGTATTGAAAAATTGATGACTACGCTCGAAAGAAACAATAGTAATGATGGCGCAGGTCGAATGAAAGACGGTGAAGAAGCCTTGATTGTTAGGGCAGAAGGCCGAATTAAAACATTAGAGGATGTTAGTACCATAGTCGTCGATTATAAAAATGGAATTCCTATTACGGTCGGTGATGTTTCAACGGTAAAAATCGGTGCATTAACCCGTTATGGTGCAGTAAGTAAAAATGGTGAGGGTGAGGCGGTCACGGGCTTGGTACTCAGCTTAAGGGGGGCGAATGCCAGGCAAACCATTGTCGGCATTGAGAAGAAACTCGCTCAAATCAGTGTCGGTTTTCCACCCGGTGTTGAAGCTCACGTCTTTTATAATCGAGGCGATCTCGTCGATAAAGCAGTCAATACCGTTTTACATGCTTTACTGGAAGCGATTGCTTTAGTAGTAGTGTTACTGATTTTATTTTTAGGTAATTTACGCGCTGCTTTGGTGGTTGCGTTGGTTTTACCTTTAGCGGCTTTATTTACTTTTATATTGATGCATGCCATGGGGATGTCGGCCAATCTGATGAGTTTAGGAGGCTTAGCCATTGCTATTGGTATGTTGGTTGATGCGGCGGTGGTGGTGGTTGAAAACCTGATTACACATTTGACTCATGTCGAGAAAGCTAAACGCCTGCCTCGTTTACATGTGATTTATCGTGCAACCCGTGAAGTCGCTGGCCCAGTGGCTTCAGGTATTATAATCATTATTATTGTATTTTTACCCTTACTCACCTTGCAGGGGTTAGAAGGTAAGTTATTTACCCCGGTTGCATTGACTATCGTTTTTGCACTCAGTGGCTCATTAATATTGTCATTGACCGTTATTCCGGTGATCGCCTCTTATTTGTTAAAACAAGTGTCTCATGAAGAACCCTGGTTACCTCGACAGTTACAAAAGGCTTATCAACCCACTTTGTTATGGTGTTTAGGCAATTATAATAAAGTCTTTGCCGCTGCTGGTATTTTACTGGTCATTACGATTGTTGTTTTTACCCGGATTGGGAGTACCTTTATGCCTACGATGGATGAAGGCGATATTATTGTACAGTTGGAAAAACTGCCGTCCATCACTTTAGAACAATCGGTGGTCTTGGATGGACAAGTGCAAAAGAATCTGCTCAAACATATTCCAGAAATAAAAACAGTGGTTTCTCGCGTGGGTGCTGACGAGTTGGGTCTCGACCCAATGGGGTTAAATGAAACTGATACTTTTTTGGTGCTTAAGCCTAAAGAAGAATGGCGTATGCACAGCAAGGAAGCGCTTATTGAAGACATTCGTAAGGTGATGGCCGAAACACCGGGCATTGCTTTTGGCTTTACTCAGCCTATTGAAATGCGGGTTTCAGAAATGTTGACAGGAACGCGAGGCGATGTAGCCGTTAAGTTATTTGGTACTGATTTAGCGATCTTAAATGAAAAAGCGAAGGAAATTACTGAGGTTTTAAAGCATATCAATGGATCAGCAGATGTGTTCTCTAAACAAAATAATGGTATGCAGTTTTTACAATTGACCATTGATAAGTTAGCGGCAGGACGACTAGGGTTAGACAGTGACAGTATTGAGACTTTATTACGCGCTCAGATTGAAGGGTTAAACTTAGGTATTGTTCAAGAAGGCATTAAGCGTACGCCGCTTATTTTACGTGGCACCAGTAATACCGCTAATTTTGAAAACTTACAGATAACTTTACCTAGTGGCAGGCATGTACCTGTCACAGAAATTGCTGAAATAAAAAAAGTTGAGGGTGTGGTTTCAGTGGGAAGAGAGCGTGGTCAACGCTTTGTAGTGATTCGTAGTAATGTACAGGATCGTGATTTAGTGGGTTTTGTCGATGAAGCGCGTCAGGCGGTTGCTAACAACGTTAAGTTGCCAGTGGGTTATACCGTTGAATTTGGTGGACAGTTTGAAAACCAGCAACGGGCTGCAGCAACGTTATCGTTGGTTGTGCCGGTTTCTTTAGGCTTGATCTTTCTATTATTATTTTCAACGTTCAGGTCTGTGCGTCAGGCGGTGTTAGTATTATCCAATATTCCCTTGGCAATGGTCGGCGGTGTTTTTGCTTTGTGGCTTTCTGGAGAATACTTGTCTGTACCGGCTTCCGTGGGTTTTATTGCATTGCTGGGTATAGCGGTTCTAAACGGAGTGGTGATGGTTAGTTATTTTAATCAGCTTAAAGCAACGGGTATGGCTTTAGAAACAGTAGTCACACTAGGATCATCCCGGCGCTTAAGGCCGGTTTTGATGACCGCCAGTATTGCCGCCTTTGGTTTAATTCCGCTGTTATTTGCAACGGGGCCAGGTTCTGAAATTCAACGTCCTTTAGCGGTCGTGGTGATTGGTGGCTTAGTCTCTTCGACCTTTTTAACATTATTTTTATTGCCGATTTTATTTAAGTTATTTGGCATAGCCAAGGAGATTGAGTCATGAATTGTACAGAGTATTTAGTGACACTCAATATTCCACCCAGTCTCGAAGAAATGATGGTCGATAGCCTATTGTTATTAGAAACCGAACATGGTTTTAGTAGCTCTAATGTCAATTCGCATCATCATGCTAATAAAGGTCTGTCATTAGCAGAACAGGTAACAGGACGGCAAAAGCGTATTCGCTTTCAGTTGTACGTGTCAGTAGAGGCTTTACCAGCGTTGTTAGTGCAATTACGTGAAGAGTTTTCGGGTGCAGGCATTCAATATTGGGTTTTACCAGTGATTGAAAGTGGTGTTATTTGAATGTGCTTGATGTTTTAAAAAGTAACACACGGTCTGTGTTTAAATAAACTAAATTGGATGTAATGAATTGTTAGCTGTGTCAATAGTGAAGGCACGGCCAAAACCTACGACGTAACGGCCACTGATTGGCTGTAGTGCAAATAAATGGAAATCAGATAGAGTGCGCAATAAGCCGACTACATTTCCAAATTTATCTTGCAGGGCGTTTAACTGTTCGTTGTAAAGGCTATCGCCACGTTCAATTTTTTGGGCTCGACAATTTAATATTGCTCGTTCTCTGGCAAACAGATTAGGTGATTCTACTTCTGATTTAATAAACAGCAACGATGCCTGAGGGTTGTTGAGTAAGTTAATGGTATGGCTGGTCAATTTACTTACAAAGATATAGAAAGCCCCATTTGAGCTTCGAACAAACGGTGTATAACTAATGTCAGGTATGCCATTAAGTGAGGCTGTGGACAACATAAGTGTTTTGGGTGAGGCAACCAGATCCTGGTAATTTAATGCCAGAGCTTCAAGTTCTATGCGAGTCAATTCAGTCATGGTATTTGTTTGGATTGTAATCTTTAAAGTCAATATCTGGAAAAATATTGTCCATCATTTCTAGTGCCGTTAAATAACGTTCATTGATTCGGTTTTTACGGATACTGTCCTGTAAATAATTAAAACGGGCCAGGTGATCGGTGATGCGTTTGTTGGCATACTCGGTTGTCGTGCCTGATTTCATGATAAAAGGCCAGTCAGAAGCCTGAGCTAATAAGAGAGATCTTGCCGCTTGATTTAAAGTACGAATTTGTAAGGGTGTTAATGTGACGCGTTGCAGATCCATTGCCAGTTTTTCCATATCTGTTTCAGCTTGGTGTAAAAAAGGGTAGATCCAATCGTTAGTTTCATTAATCCAGTAGCTGAAATAACCCTGATCACCCCAAGTTGATGCAGAGGGGGTGGCGACCTGATGAGTGGTTTGTTGTGATAAATAATCACTGCAACTGAGTGTTTGCACGGTGTTTCCAGGTTCACTCGCCAGTCTTAAAACGTGTTCTAACCAATGTGGGCCTTCGAACCACCAATGTCCAAACAGTTCAGCATCATAAGGTGCAATAATAAGAGGTGGCCTATCTATGGACCTATTGAGAGACTCAATTTGTGACTGCCGTTTTGAAATAAAATCCTGTGCATGTTGTTTAGCTTTTGCTAATGCATTTTCAGGGCTATAGAGTTCTTTCGGTAAATCTTTTCCGGTAACGCGATAATATTTTATACCCGTATTGATACGAATCTCACCATCGAGAATATAGGGGGCAATATAATCAAAATCCAGATCAAAGCCGATATCTTTATAGTATTCACGATAATCATAATCACCTGGATAACCTTCCTGAGAGCTCCAGACTTGTCGGGATGACTCTGGGTCACGTCCGAAAGCCATGACACCATTGCCGCAATCTAAAGGTGCATAAACACCATTCAGGGGTGTTTGAGTAGCATCCATAATGCCGTGACTATCGACAAAAAAGTATTTAAGTCCTGCTTCAGCTAAAAAATGTTCAACTCCAGGATAATAAGCACATTCAGGCAGCCAAATACCTTTTGGAGAAAAGCCTAAATGGCTTTTAAACGTGTTCACGCCAATATTGATTTGATTACGGACGGCTGTTTCGCTGATACTCAGTAACGGTAGAAAACCATGTGTTGCGGCACAAGTTATCAGTTCAAGTGTTCCTAGCACATAGTGCTTTTTGAAAGCACTGATTATATCGCCACCATACTGATTTTGATAAACGTTCAGGGTGTTTTGAAAGAATGCCAGGTAAAACTGCGCCAGCTTTTGAAGTTCAGCTTCATTTTGGGTGCGTAGCGTTTCTTTCTCTGCCAGTTCTATTAATTTATGCAGGTATTTTAGATAGCGTGCCTGTAACAAATCATCCCTGAGCATGGTTATCAGGGGGGGTGATAATGACAAGGTAAGACGATAAGCAATGTCATCCTTTTGCAAACGATCCAGAACACCAATTAATGGAATATAGCATTCAGTTATCGCCTCAAATAACCAGTTCTCCTCAAAAAAACTTTCATACTCTGGATGCCGGACATACGGCAGATGAGCATGGAGAATAAGACTAAGAAATCCCGTTTTCATAGATGATTAATTAAATCGTTGACCAGAACTACTTTTAGTCAACAAAGGGACGTTCTCTTGATGATTATTAACGAAATCATTGTGGGACAAAAGCAGTGTAGAGCCATCTTGTTTGTCAAGTAGGGCCGTTTTTCCAAAAGTAAATGCAGTGATATTGGATCTAGCGAAAGGGATGAGGTTATTATTTTCTTCGCGTTTGCCTAACGAAGCACAATAGGAATTATGTTGATAGATGACGGGCAACGGGATACTTTGTTGAAATTTTGTGTTATCAACAATCACATCTTGCCATGCGGATGTTTTATTTTGTTCAGCATCTGATGGAGATGTGGAATAAATTCTTAATGTAAGCTTTTGAGGGGGGCGATCATTTTTTTCCATAGGGAAGCTGTTGTCCTTATTTGGATTCCAGTAAGCATAAATATGATTAGGGTCAACGGGTAATAACATTAGTTGTGTCTGGTTGTTGGACATTTTAGGCGCGAAGTTAAGATTAATGGTTTCGCTAATATCAAGCATTTCCTGTGGTGAAATATTTTTATTATAAATAGTGTTATTAGTTTTAACGGGTAACAATGGTGAAAAGTCGCGATTGATCTCCTGGCTGATTTCAAGTATTTCTGCGGTAGAAATTGTTATTTGAGGATCAAAGTTTGAAAGAGAAAATTTCATTACCTACCTTATTAAGCCTTTATTTAACTATCCCAAGATTGATCCGGTCACCCCATCAACAAATGCTGTTTTTATTTGTCCTATATGAATGATTAAACTAAGTTAATTAGTGGTAAGTATACGTGGTAAATCGGGCGCTATCATCCAATTTTTATAAAAAGCGCTAAACTTTGTCGATTGCTTAACGTAATTGAGTTATCGTATTCTGTTTTGTAATACTAAACTAATACGCTCCTTTAATTATTTACTCGGTACACTTATGACAGCCCAGTTAAACAGGCAAGATATAAAAACTTTTCTTAAAGAAGATATTGGTAGTGGAGATGTCACTGCAGCCATTATTCCTGAAGCAGCTCAGGCCAAGGCTGAAGTGCTTACACGTGAAGACATGATAATGTGTGGTCAAGCCTGGTTTAACGCGGTTCTGCAAGAACTGGATGCCGAAGTCACAATTAATTGGTTAGTCTGTGAGGGGGCTGTAGTAAAAAAAGATACAAAGTTATGCAGTGTGAGTGGATCCGCACGAGCTTTATTGACAGGTGAGCGGACGGCACTTAACTTATTGCAATTATTATCGGCGACAGCAACGCTTGCTAAGGATTATGCTGATGCCGTGGCCGGAACCGGTTGCAAAGTTTTAGATACCCGAAAAACTATTCCAGGGTTAAGAAACGCACAAAAATATGCCGTTGTTTGTGGTGGTTGTTATAACCATCGCATTGGTTTGTATGATGGTGTTTTAATCAAAGAAAATCATATTATAGCCGCCGGATCAATCACCCAAGCTATTAAAGCTGCGAGAAAATTGACAACGGTTAGCGTCGAGGTTGAGGTAGAAACGCTGGCTGAACTCAAAGAGGCGATTGAGGCTAGGCCAGATCGGATAATGTTGGATAATTTTAGTATTGAAGAGTTGCGAGCCGCTGTTGCTTTAAATGCCGGAGTTATAGATTTGGAGGCATCGGGTAATATTAGCCTCCAAAATATTCGGGCATATGCAGAAACGGGTGTTGATTACATTTCTATCGGAGCCTTGACTAAAAATATTAAAGCGATTGACTTATCTATGCGTATAAATGTGACGAGTTAATAAAACTGGGGGATTATTATGATTGAAAACATTGATGATTTAGTAAAACAAATAAGCCATGGCGTCTATATAATAGGCGTTACAGATGGTATTCATCAAAACGCCTTTACTGCAGCTTGGGTTATGCAAGCCTCTTTTAAGCCACCGTTATTAGCGTTAAGTATTAATCCTGAGCATTATTCCTATCAATTATTACTTAAGGGCGGGGTTTGTACGATTAATGTGCTGGCGCAGCATCAATATGCTATTGCTGAACATTTCGGACATTCAGCCAAGGATAAAATGGTGGGTTTTAAATGGCAAACCGATAAAACGGGAGCACCCATCCTATCAGAATCCCAAGCTTATTTTGATTGTCAAGTAAGTCATTATACCGACGCGGGGGATCATAGAATAGTGCTCTGTAACGTTGTCTCAGCAGGAATACTGAATCAAGGTAAGCCCTTGTTATACAACCAGACTTGTGACATGGATGGTAGTAGTGGGTTATATTAGTGACTTGCCGTAATTAATGCTTGGATTTATGGTTTCGATCTAAAATGTTGTCAATACCGATGGGTACTAGGCACAACATCATCACTAGTAAAATAGTATGAGTAAGCGGCTGACCGTAGCTTGTCGATTCAATACAATACACAGCAAGTCCAGCGGTTAATAGATAAAGCAAATTAATGCTTTTCTTTCTGACCAATTGATTTTGAAGAAAAAATACGCTCATCCCAGCAAAGAGAAGAACCAGTAGAGCTGCCATGAAAGTAATATAACTTGTATGCATTTGAAACTTCTTCATAAATATAAGATTAAAAAAGTCTGCATCCGGCAAATTGTTTGTCCTGCTTGTTTTGTTGAGCTCAATATATGATTTTTTCATTGGGCTGTAATATACTTAAGCAGGAATTGAGCCATTTTTAATGTATAGCAATATCAATTAGTTATATTTTTGTGGGGTGCTCGATGTGTTTATGAATGGTGCACTAGGTTGTTATTGATGCCCAATGTCGGTGCATTTTGAGGGGTAGGATATGACTCAGTGATTAATCCAGCTTACCTCATGGTTTTCTGTGCAACTTGTTGAATAACAAAAAACCGATAAATAGAGCGGCGGCAAATACATAACTGCCAGATAATCCTGATGTTAAACCCACCAGTGAGGGACCAGGGCATAATCCCGATAAGCCCCAGCCTATACCAAATAGTGATGAGCCAAAGATTAGTTTTACGTCAATTTTTTTTGGAGTGGCCTGTTTAGTAGCGTTAGCAGATTGGATATGCTTTGTACTTTTTCGAATTAACCATTGTAATAAGCCTAATGTTAATAAGGCGCCTGCCATTACTAAGGCAAGGCTTGGATCCCAATTTCCAGTAACATCTAAAAAGCTTAATACCTTAACCGGGTTTATCATTTGAGAAATTATTAAGCCTAATCCAAAGGTTAGACCACTTGCGAAAGCAGAAATATTTAAGTTCATTGATGCCCCCTAAAAGATATGACGGACTAGATAGACTGTGATGCCAGCCGCTGCCATAAACGTTAGTGTTGCAACAATTGAGCGAGGTGAAAGCCGAGCGTTACCACATATACCGTGCCCACTGGTACAGCCACCACCTAGTTGGGTGCCATAACCTACTAATAATCCAGCAACGGCAAGTACAATTAATGGTGTGTTAATCTGGATTGAAATGTCTCCAACTAGCAATCGCCAGAGAGGGGCGCTGATTACGAGGCCTATTATAAACGATAAGCGCCAATGACTATCTTGCTGCCAGGGTTTTATAAGACCTGCTGCAATGCCCGAAATACCAGCATTTCGGTTATTGAAAAATAATAGGATTGCAGAGGCTAAGCCGATAAATATGCCACCACTGAATGCTGTTGCAACTGTTAAAAGGGTCATCTTTAAATATCCTTAATCGTTAAAAACGAATAACTCATCTTACTTATAATTTAAAGCAAGAGAACTGTTTTTAATAACTCGTTTCTTTTGCCGCTAATAGCAATTCATCAATAAAATGTTGGCTATACAGGGGCAGATAGTTATGTTTTAAATAAGCTATTTTGGTACTTGAGCTGGGAATAAGGTGAGACAAGTCACGTGCAACTAAATCCCAATCTGCCAAAGGGTCATAGGCCATTCTTGCAATAAGACCCACACCTAAACCTAGGCGGACATACGTTTTAATGACGTCTGTGTCTGCCGCTGCTAGAATAATATCGAGTTCAAGTCCTTTGTTCGTAAAAGCGATTTCAATATTAGAACGGCCTGTGTAGCCAAAGCTATAAGTTAAAATAGGGAATTCTGAGATTCGCTCTAGAGTGATTTCTCCATCACTTAGGGGATGTTGTTGTGGCACAACTAAGGCATGATGCCATTCATAGCAGGTTTCAAGAACAAGATCGTGGACCTGATCAACGCGCTCAGTACAAATTGCAATATCGGCTTTTCGAGAGTGTAGTTGGTCAATCAATTGTTCTGGTGACGCTTGCACCATATAAATACTGACCCCAGGGTATTTTTGTCTAAAGCGGCTAATTGGTTTAGGTAAAAAATATTTGGCTTGGGTATGTGTGGTCGCAATATGTAAGGTTCCCTTATTGCTATCAAGAAAGTCGGCTGCAATATGTTGGATATTTGATTTAGCCCGGTTGATAATAGCGACTTCATCCATGATTCTGAGGCCTAATGAGGTCATGCCAATCAGCTTTTTTCCTTGCCTTTCAAATAAAGGAGAGCCTAATTCGGTTTCAAAAAGTTGTAGTTGACGGCTAACTGCCGATTGCACGATGTGCATTTTCTCGGCAGCTTTTGAGAGATTTAAATTTGTTTCTTGAAGAACGCGTAGTAATTCAATTTGGCTTAAATTCATAATTTGGGGAGTCCTTATCTATTAGTCCTTACAAAACAAACATGAATGATATGAATTAATCAAAAAAGAAAGCTTCTACGATTAAGATCTTATCCTTATCCATTCACGTGTTTATTTTTGATAAAGGGTTAATGAAACCAGTGTGCTTGGCGTATCTTCAGTTTAACTTTATCACCTTTGGACAATTCCAACTGTTTGAATTGTTCATTCGGCATTTCTGCAAAAACCGGCGCATCTGAACCATTTGATTCATTTTTTACGAGTTCAATGCGTATGAGTGCACCTAAGTGTTGCCAGTCCTTCAAAGTAGCTGGTGCGGTATGATGATTATCTGTTTTTTCAATGATAATATCATGTGGACGTACATGTGCAATTTTACCTTGTTGGCTAGGTTGCAATAGTCCAGCCGTTTGCAGCCATTCATTATCATGTTCATCTAAATCAAAAATATTTGTTTGACCGATAAATTTTGATACAAATGCATTAGCAGGGTGATCATAAATATCACTGGGTGAACCTTGCTGCTCGATGCGTCCGTGATTAAGAACGACTACTTGACTAGCTACTTCCATCGCTTCTTCCTGGTCATGAGTTACAAAAATACTGGTTACATGCAGTTCATGATGGAGATTTCTTAACCACTGACGCAAATCTTTACGAACGCTTGCATCCAGTGCGCCAAAGGGTTCATCCAATAATAACACTGAGGGCTCTACAGCGAGTGCCCTGGCCAAGGCGATACGTTGACGTTGACCGCCTGATAATTGGTCTGGGTAGCGATTGTGTAGCCAGTCTAGTTGTACCAACTCAAGTAAAGAATGTACTTTTTTGGAGATGTCTTCGTTGCTGGGGCGATCACGACGAGGCTTAACTCTTAAGCCAAAAGCAACGTTTTCAAAGACAGTCATGTGGCGGAAAAGGGCATAATGCTGGAATACGAAGCCGATACCGCGTTGACTAACCGTTTGATCTGTTTTGTCTTGCCCGTTAATTAATACCCGTCCTTTGTCGGTATGTTCAAGGCCAGCTATTATTCGTAATAATGTTGTTTTACCACAACCTGAGGGGCCTAGTAAAGCGACAAGTTCGCCTTCTGGAACTTCCAGATTGATATGATTTAGCGCGGCAAAAGTACCAAAATTCTTGCTAATATCAGATAGTAAAATACTCATAGTAAAATCTCAAAAATAAAATCGGTTTAGTTATTAATCAAAGGGCTAAGATAGGCATGTTTATCAATAATCAGATTATCGATCGTTTGGGTATTATTTATCGATTAGCCTGTTTCCATTCCAGTGTAGTTTTTAAAATTAATGTCACGATAGCCAGTGCAGCCAGGATAGACGCGCTGGCAAAAGCACTAACGACATCATAGTCGTTATAACTGACTTCAACATGCAAGGGAAGTGTATTCGTCATGCCTCTAATATGACCTGATACCACAGAAACGGCACCAAATTCGCCCATGGCTCTGGCATTACATAGTAAAACGCCATAGAGTAACGCCCATTTTATGTTGGGCAGAGTAACAGAGAAAAACATTTTCCAACCGCCAGCACCTAATGATAAAGCGGCTTCTTCTTCTTGATTACCCATTTCTTGCATCAAAGGAATCAATTGTCTTGCTACAAAAGGGAAGGTAATAAATAGCGTGGCTAGAATAATACCCGGAGCAGCAAAGATAATTTTTATATCATGCTCCATTAGCCAGTTACCAAACCAGCCTTCTGCACCGAATAAAAGTACAAAAATAAAGCCAGAGATTACTGGAGACACAGAGAAGGGAATGTCAATTAAGGTAGTCAGAAAACTTTTTCCTTTAAATTCAAACCGTGTTATGGCCCAAGCGGCAATGATTCCAAATAGGGTATTTAATGGTACGGTGATAATGGCTACTAGTAGCGTTAATCTAATAGCCGAGAGAGTATCAGCATTACTGAGTGCAGACCAATAGGCTTGCAAGCCTTTAGAGAAAGCTTGAAATATAACTAAACCTAATGGTACGCAGATAAATAAGCTGATAAAACTTATGGCTATAGCGGTTAAGCCCCATCTAACCCAAGTAGGGTCTTGCAATGCCCGTTGTTGGGTTACGACTTTATCTTTGTTTAAAGGTTGAGTAATGGTATTCATATGCTAGTGCCTTATAGTTGTCCAGAGCGCTTACGCACCCATAGCTGTAGCAAGTTAATCAGGAAAAGCAGTACAAACGAAATAACCAGCATGGTCAAAGCAATCGCTGTGGCCCCTTCAATATCATATTGTTCTAGTTTAATCACAATTAAAAGCGGCACAATTTCTGAAACATAAGGGATGTTGCCTGCAATGAAAATAACAGAACCATACTCTCCAACTCCACGTGCAAAAGATAGGGCAAAGCCGGTCAGTAACGCAGGAAAAATGTTAGGAAAAATGATTTTTGTAAAAATCTGTAAGCGTGTGGCACCTAAGCTGGAACCGGCTTCTTCCATACTGGTTTCAAACTCAAGCAATACAGGCTCTACCGTGCGAACTACAAAAGGGATGCTGATAAAAATAAGGGCAATAACAATCCCCAAGGGTTTAAATGCCACTTGTAAGCCAAATAAATCAGACAATAGTTTACCAAGAAATCCACTTGGTTGAAAAATAGTGGCTAGCACAATACCTGCGACGGCTGTTGGTAAAGCGAAGGGCAGATCGATTAACGCGTGAAATATATTCTTGCCAAAAAAAGAGTATCTGACCAAGACCCATGCGGTAATAAATCCAAAAACGCTGGCAACCGATGCAGCGATGAGTGCCGCGATAAAGCTGACACGAAACGAGGATAGCACTCGTTTGCTGGTAATGATATGTACATAATCATCCCAACTTAGCTTAAAACTTTCAAATACCAAGGTGCTCAGCGGGATCAAAACGACCAGCCCCAAATATAGAAGGGTAAACCCGATGGTCGGACCAAAACCCGGCATAACACTTTTTCGTGACATGTTTTTAATTCTCCATACTTTGTTTCTTAAACAATAACTTTGTGCCCCTATCACTTCAGTATAAAGGGCGGAAAGAACAGCCTGTCCGTTTCCGCCCAATAGGGTAATAAAAAGCTAGTTATTTGCCAGCGCCATAGATTTGGTCAAAGAGGCCATCGTCAGCAAAGAATTTGTTTTGCGCGACATTCCAGCCACCAAACTCATCAATTTTGAACAATTGTAGCGGTTGGAATTGTTTTGCATACTTAGCAGCAACTTCGGGGTCAGTAGGACGATAATAATTTTTACCGATCAGTTCTTGGCCTTCTTTGCTGTATAAATGTTTGAGGTATTCAGTTGCTACGTCAGTTGTACCATGTTTACGTGCAACATCTTCAACAACAGCGACCGGTGGTTCAGTCAAGATGCTTAAAGAAGGTGTTACGAGTTCAAACTTATCCGCGCCAAATTCCTTTAGAACCATGTAAGCTTCGTTTTCCCAGGTAATTAATACGTCTCCAATCTCACGTTCTACGAAGCTGGTGGTTGCTCCCCGAGCGCCAGTATCAAGTACGGCTGCGTTTTTGTATAACTGGGTAACAAAAGTTTTAGCAGCCGCTTCTTCGTTGTTGTTATGTTTAAGCGCATAACCCCAGGCTGCTAAAAAGTTCCAGCGTGCGCCACCCGATGTTTTAGGATTAGGTGTCACGATGCTGATGCCTGATTTTACGATATCGTTCCAGTCTTTAATGCCTTTAGGGTTACCTTTACGTACTAAAAATACGATAGTAGAGGTATAAGGTGAGCTATTGTTAGGTAATAATGATTGCCAGTCTTCTGGAATCAATTTACGTTTTTGGTAAAGTTGATCTACGTCATAAGCAAGAGCCAAGGTGACGACATCCGCTTCTAAGCCTTCTAGAACTGACCGGGCTTGTTTTCCTGATCCTGCGTGTGATTGGTTTATGGTTACGTCATCACCCGTTTTTTCTTTCCAGTATTTCGCAAATACCGGGTTGTATTCTTGATACAGCTCACGAGTTGGATCGTAAGAGACATTAAGCAGTTTTACTTCAGCTGCTTGAATATTACTGGTTGCAAGAATCGATAATGAGGCAGCAAACAGAAGCTTATAGAAATTATTTTTCATCTTTAAAACTCATTGGTTAGTTGTTAAAACGCTAATTGAAAACGACTTGAGAAGATTTGTTCGGATGGGCGGTTTTGTACATGAGCCGCATCCTTCCCAGCGCCACCATTAAATAATATCTGTTCATAATCCAATCGGATAAGTGCATTCTTGTTCAAGAACCAGTTAGCACCAAAGGTTGCTGCAGTGGCTTTACTTACAGATTTAGAGGGGTCAAGAATTTTGAAAGTATCGCTATCGACGGTTAATTCACTCCAGCGCCCTGCAAGTTGTAATGCACCCCAGCTACCTTTGAGCGGGTCAAAATTACGCATTGGCTTGATACCGGTAAAGGTATTGTCTTCTCCTGTGACGACATAAGAAACTTGAAATTGAGCTGCTTTATTCGTTTGAGAGATGTTGTTGTATTTACTGTTAGCTGCAAGTGAGCCGCCATTTAAGGTTTGGGTTGATTCTACATATTCGCCCATTAAACCAAAGGGGCCAGCGTACCAATATGCTTGAGGGTAAATACGATGAGATGCACCATTTGATGTAACAGTACCAATAGTCTGGCCTGTAATGGTATTTTGCTTTGCATAATCAATAAACTGCGATTGGCCTAATAGCGTTCTTTGAGCGTTAATGGCTTGGTGATTAGGATCAGAGTAAGAGCCAGCGATACCCAGACCCAGACCTTCTAACCATGAGTAGCCAGAGTGTTGAAAAGGCTGAGCAAAAATACGGCCATCGAATTCTTTGTCACTTGCAAACGAGGTTGATGTGCTGTTATTAAGAGGAACTCCATTACCATAAGAGTTGCCCGAATCACCTGTGCCATCTGAGATACCCACTTGGTAGGTAAAGGCATTTTTAGAGTCAATAGGGCCTGCTGCTCTTTCTGCTTTATGACCAGGAGTTCCGAATGCACCGTGGATCTGTATACCTGCATCACGGTTAGGCGCTAAGTTAGATGCAAAACTGCGTTCTAAGAACACTGTATCAGCGTCGCCTTGTAGGCGCTCAAGACTGATTGAAGGTTTAAATTTACCGACTAATAAACTAGCTGCTGGATGATAGTTGTAGTCTAAGTAGGCGTCGGGTAATAGGTTGGCTGTATTACTTGTTTGTGCGAAATCAGCCATGATTTTGAAATAGAGATCACTATAGACATAGCCATCTAAAATAATACGACCCTGTCTCAGGAAAACAGAATCTGGGCCTGCAGGTGCATAGTATCCAGAAGATCCAGAGCCGGTCCATACAGCAGCATTACTGCCCAGAAATGTACGGTAATCCGTTTGTAAGGTGCCGCCGATTCTCAATTGATGTTTTTTGTCTGTAGATGTCACCCTAAAGCCATCAGCGCCAGCTTCAAAGTTAGGTATTTTGCTTAAAGCACCGGTAGTAACTTCGTCCTGTACTTCCAGTTTGCGCTCTAAAGTATTGACCTTACGATTTAATTTTTCAACTTCTGGAGAGGGTGCTGCTGGAGCGGCTAGCGCAAGGGGTTTAGATGATAAAAGACCAGCCTGATCAAGTTTTTCTAAGCGACGTTCTAATTGATCCATTTTCGCTAAACGAGTTTCTAGTTCTCGGATGCGTTTTTCCAGTGCCTGGGTATCTGCTGCTTGAGCACTAGACATTCCTAGTAAAATAAGATTAATGACGCTTGCTAGTGCAGTGCGCTGAAGTGGTTTCATATTATGGGTCCTCTTTTAGCTAAAACTTCCGGTCAACCGGTCAGGAGGCTAGTGATTTTCTAAATGTTTTTTCACCGTTGGTACGGTAGAGAGAATGTTATTTATTTGGCATCAAAACGGATTTTTTCTTTACGCTCTATTTGTACAACTTTGCCATCGTGGATAATAATCTCAACCGATCCAAAACGAATGCCTTGTAAAATAGAGGTGATTTGATTGATAATTTCAACTTTTACTGGTGACTGAATGTTTTTGTTGGACTCTAAAGTCATTTGCCTGCCTCTACCACATATTGCTGATGAAAATAAATGAGTTGTTCGTGCTCATTTTTAAATATTGGAATACACTATAGCAGTGAATATTTAGAATATTTAATGATGTATTTTCATATGTATATCAGTTTTTGCGATAAATGCTGTTCTGATATTTGAATTTAGGTGGTTTCTTTACAAAAAAAAGCCTCGCCTGATTTTTCAGGCGAGGCTTTTTTATTGGAATTTAAAGTAACTTACATAAGTCCTAAAACAGCCTGCATATCATATAGTCCGTTAGATTTATCTTCTAACCATATAGCTGCTCTTATAGCGCCATTGGCAAAAGTCATACGACTAGTTGCTTTATGGGTAATTTCTACTCGTTCACCTTCATCGGCAAACATTACGGTATGATCTCCGACGATATCACCAGCGCGAATGGTAGAAAAGCCAATGGTTTTTCGATCTCGTTCACCCGTATTACCTTCTCGACCATAAATAGCACAGTCTTTCAGATTACGTCCTAATGTATTGGCAATGACCTCACCCATTCGCAAAGCAGTGCCTGAAGGCGCATCAACCTTGTGCCGGTGATGTGCTTCAATAACTTCAATGTCGGTATAATCACCCATAACCTTTGCCGTCATTTCCAGTAATTTAAGAGCCAAATTGACACCAACACTCATGTTGGGTGCAAGCACTATGGCAACGTCTTCAGCCGCTTTGGTGATCACTGCTTTTTGTTCGTCACTGTAGCCTGTTGTGCCAATGACAATTTGTTTGCCGGCTCGTCTACAGATTTCGATTATATCCATCGATGTATCAGGGCGAGTAAAATCAATCAAAACATCAAATTGATCAAGTACAGCGCTTAAATCATCAACCACTTTGACGCCTAGTGTGCCAATGCCAGCTAAATCGCCAGCATCTTTGCTAAGCACACTGCTTCCTGGGCGAGATACGGCAACGGTTAATGATGTTTTGTCTCCCAGTGTAGCCGCTTTGATAAGGCATAAGCCCATGCGGCCAGATGCTCCGACAACAGCAATACGTATCATGGTTTAGCCTGTTAGTTTATCAAAAAAGCTTTTTACGCCATCAATCCAGGTATGCTCTTGAGGGCTGTGTTGTTTACCTCCGCTCGATAAAGATTCACTAAGCTTTTCAATCAGCGCTTTTTGTTCTTTAGTCAGTTGTACTGGGGTTTCAACTTTCACTTTACAGAGTAAATCTCCTACAGGGCCTCCTCGAACTTGTTTAACCCCTTTACCACGTAATCTAAATGATTTTCCAGTTTGAGTTTCTGCTGGTATGGTCAGTTTTACTTCGCCATTTAAAGTGGGAACTTGTATCGCATCACCCAAACAGGCTGTCGCAAAGCTAATCGGGACTTCACAGTACAAGTTGGCGCCATCACGTGTGAAAATAGAGTGTTCTTTCACTCGCACTTCGATGTAAAGGTCACCCGATGGGCCGCCTCGTTCACCCGCTTCTCCTTCCCCACTTAAGCGAATTCGATCGCCAGTATCAACGCCCGCAGGAATCTTGGCTGATAGTGTTTTTGTCTCTTGAATACGACCATCACCATGGCATACACCACAAGGGTCTTTAATTTGTTTGCCGGTACCTCGACAGGTAGGACAGGTTTGCTGTACAGAAAAGAAACCTTGCTGCATCCGAACCTGACCATGACCATGACAGGTGGTACAGATAATTGGGGTTGAGCCTTTTTTTGCACCAGACCCTTTGCATTCTCCGCAACTTACTAAAACAGGGATACGGATTTTGGTCTCTGTACCGGCGACGGCTTCTTCAAGCGTTAGGTCGAGGTTATAGCGTAAATCAGAGCCCCGTTGAGAAGTGCTGCGTTGTCTACCGCCACCACCAAAAATATCGCCAAAGACATCACCAAAAACATCGCTAAAGCCTTCTGCACCTGGACGACCTCCCATTGAAGGGTCAATCCCAGCATGGCCAAATTGGTCATAAGCTGAGCGTTTCTTGGGATCAGACAAGACTTCATAAGCTTCTTTAATTTGCTTAAATTTTACTTCTGCAGCTTCTGGATTGTCAGCGTTTCTATCGGGATGAAATTTCATCGCCAAGCTACGATAGCTCTTCTTGATCTCTGCATCGCTGGCGTTTTTATCAACGTTGAGTAGTTTGTAAAAATCTTCTTTTGTTGCCATGTTTCAATCCGCTCCTGTTGATCTTCAGGAGATTAAGCATTGCTGCAAGGTTATTAGAAACCGCACACGAACTAAGCGCGGAATGTCTTTAAACTGTAATCTATATTAGAGCTTCTTGCTAAGAAGCTTAATGCAGTAAGCAGGTTAGAGCAATAATTTTAAGCTCTAACCTGCTTCTTAATTTTAATTGATTATAAAAATCAATCAGAATACATATCGTTAATTTGATTTAGTCCTTCTTAACTTCTTCAAATTCGGCATCAACTGCATCATCTGAAGCATGTGTTGAAGATGCATTTTCAGCATGATGCGCTTCACCACCTTCAGCGCCTGCTTTTTGAGCATAAGCACGTTCAGCTAATTTACCAGCTAATTCAGTTAACGCAGTGGTTTTAGCTTCAATTTCTTCTTTATCGTCACCTTTGATTGCTGCTTTTAAGGCTTCTATGCCACTTTCAATGCTGGCTTTTTCTTCAGCATCTACTTGATCAGCGAATTCTTTAAGTGATTTTTCAGTCGCGTGAATCATGCCATCCGCATGGTTACGCGCATGCACTAATTCAGTTAATTTACGATCTTCGTCAGCATGTGCTTCAGCATCTTTAATCATACGATCAACTTCTTCATCTGATAAACCACTTGAGGCTTTAATAACAATCGATTGTTTTTTGCCGGTTGCTTTATCTTTAGCTGATACGTTTAAAATACCGTTTGCATCGATGTCAAAAGAGACTTCAATTTGTGGCACACCCCGTGAAGCAGGTGGTATGTCAGCCAAATCAAAACGACCTAATGATTTATTTGCAGCAGCTTTCTCGCGTTCACCTTGTAACACATGGATGGTTACTGCCGTTTGATTGTCATCCGCTGTCGAGAATACTTGTGCCGCATTGGTTGGGATTGTGGTATTTTTCTCAATTAACTTGGTCATAATGCCACCCATTGTTTCGATACCTAGAGACAATGGAATAACGTCTAATAATAAGACGTCTTTAACGTCACCTGCCAATACGCCCGCTTGAATCGCCGCACCTAAGGCAACCGCTTCATCAGGGTTAACGTCTTTACGGGGTTCTTGACCAAAGATGTCTTTTACCATCTCTTGGACTTTTGGCATACGGGTTTGACCACCGACCAAAATAACGTCATTAATTTCAGAGGCTTTAACGCCCGCATCTTTAAGCGCCATTTCACAAGGGCCTTTAGTACGGTTGATTAACTCTTCCACTAAAGATTCTAATTTTGCACGCGTTAATTTAACATTTAAATGTTTAGGGCCTGTGGCATCCGCGGTGATGTAAGGTAAGTTAACATCAGTTTGCTGACTTGAAGACAATTCAATTTTAGCTTTTTCAGCTGCTTCTTTTAAGCGTTGCAGTGCTAAAGGATCATTGTGAACATCAACACCACTGTCTTTTTTAAATTCAGCGGCTAGGAATTCAATGATTCTTGAATCGAAATCTTCACCGCCCAAGAAAGTGTCGCCATTAGTTGATAACACTTCAAATTGATGTTCGCCATCAATTTCAGCAATTTCAATGATAGAAATATCAAATGTACCGCCACCTAAGTCATAAACAGCAATTTTAGTGTCGCCTTTAGGTTTGTCCATACCAAAAGCCAAGGCTGATGCCGTAGGTTCGTTGATGATACGTCTAACTTCTAAGCCAGCAATACGCCCCGCGTCTTTAGTCGCTTGACGTTGTGAGTCATTAAAGTAAGCAGGCACAGTAATTACTGCTTCGGTGACGGTTTCACCTAAATAGGCTTCAGCATCTTTCTTTAATTTCATTAAAACGCGTGCCGAAATTTCAGGTGCTGCCATTTTTTTTCCGTGTACTTCTACCCATGCATCACCGTTTTCAGCTTCTACGATGTTGTAAGGTACCATCTTAATATCTTTTTGTACGGCGTCATCTTTAAAACGACGACCGATTAAACGTTTAATTGCAAACAGGGTGTTTTTAGGGTTAGTAACAGCTTGACGTTTTGCAGATTGACCTACCAACACTTCGTCGTCATTACTAAAAGCAATAATAGAAGGGGTTGTACGTGCGCCTTCACTGTTTTCA
>SESC01000193.1_pt1 | contig 24850 bp, 21 predicted proteins | sample 3171431 | NCBI WGS metagenome assembly SESC01 (sample SAMN06051868, study PRJNA518727) | freshwater metagenome | biome: subpolar coniferous forest; feature: holomictic lake; material: water; isolation source: holomictic Lake 227, 8 m depth | place: Canada: near Kenora, Ontario | collected... | reverse complement strand
CCTTAACGGGTATAGCGGGCAGAGGAGGCAGGTCGATGCAGGGGTAGCGCTCGACAGCCTCGGCACGTTCATGCACCGCCAGGGGATACTGGGGCCTGTGCTCCTTGTGGTCGGTCAGGACCTCTTTGCAACAGGCCTGGACTTCGTGTTCGGGCTTGCCCGTCCACACACACGGGCCTCAGTCATCTCCGGTGTCCGCCTCAGCAATGAATATTACGGTCGTCCTACGAACGATGAAGACCTCATTGAACGCCTGGCAAAAGAAGGTTCTCATGAATTAGGGCATATTTTTGGGCTTTCCCATTGCAGCAACCATGAATGTATCATGTTTAACCCCCATACGCTCGATGAACTGGATGGGAAAAAGAAGGAGTTCTGTCCGGTGTGCTCTGTTGCGTTAGTTGAGGGAAAAGCTGAAATTCCCTCCGGAAAAGAACCGGTACTCCTTCGTCCACATCGCGGGTAACTATTTTTTTCGTGAGATTTTGGACGGACCCATTGGGAATCCAGGGTAATTGAAACGTCCAAGGGTGTCCCGGTGTAACCACACCCTGAAATTTTTAATTGGAATCGCAGTATGGCATTTTCATTGGCGTAAGACTGACATTCTACGGTCAAAGGGATGCATTACACTAAAAAATCCACCCTCTGTATCGATGGTGCAGGGTGTTAGTCATGTACCTGGTTTATGCTCCGGCTGAAAAATACAAGGGGCAGGTACAAATCCACGTATCGGAGTTGCAGGATAAAAATGCGGTTTAGAACAACTACTGAATAATGCAATTGAAGAAGTAACAAAAAAGAGTTCAGCCGAACAGGGCGCCGAGCCCTGCCATGCCACTCTCTTCCTCTTCTTTCTTATCTTCCTTGACTTCTTCTGCTGCTGCGGGTGCTGCACCGGCTGCTGCGGGTGCTGCTGCAACGGCTACCTGTGCAACGGCTGCCTTGCTGATTGCATCATCGATGTTAACACCATCGAGTGCTGCAACGAGTGCCTTTACACGGGATTCGTCCACGGCGATACCTGTGGCAGTAAGGACTGCCTTTACGCTGTCTTCCTTTACCGGCTTTCCAGCCTTGTGCAGGAGAAGTGCTGCATAGATATATTCCATCTCAATTCACCTTTAGAATTATTTTCCCTCTGTTCTACCTTTGAGGGCAACGGTTTCTCTAAACGCTTTACCAATAATCGCATCAATGATATCTTTTTCGTAGATGCTTGCCTCGACTCCAAGGGCACGTGCTTCGCGGGCTGCTTTTGTGATGATTGGCACGATCGTTTCTTTCGTCGGGATGCTAGCGTTCAACGAGAGGTTGAATGCCTGGCGTCCAGCGAGGGCGATCTGTGCAAGGATCTTGTCTTCATCAATAGCCAGCACCGAGGGCTCGTACATTTCTCCTTCAAAGAATGCCACCTGAAGGAGCAGGCCGATGTCCATCGGCTTGATATCGAGTTTTGCAAGGACCTCTGCCTGTTTACGGGTGACAGCCTGGCCTTTCTTAACGATGGTCTTGGTCTCGCGGATCCGGACCTTACCTGACTCGATCGCTGCGGGAATGCCTGCCTGCTGGAGATCACCCACAATGGGACCTGGTTTGAAGCTCGTCGGACCTTTCTGAACGATAATGTCCTCGGGCGCGATCTCACCGGGTTTTGCCGCCATCTTGGTTTTGGTCTTTTCTAGTGTCTTGAAGAGCTTGAACGGATTCTCGTTTGTGAAGATCAATGCCGAATGACCGGATATATACTTAGAAACCGCGGACTTTTCGCCCCCGATTTCCAGAAATGCATGCTTAATAAGTGTATTCCTGGTCATCTTGATCGTCGCGGTACCACGGAGACTCCGGCGGATCTGCTGGACCTGCGTTGCAGGAATGCCATACATATCCACCAGCCCAACAAGGGAAAATTCCCCTGAATGCTTCTTGATATCCTCGACTTCTTTCCTCTTCCATGCCGGAAGGTGGTGCGTATACAATGCCATTTCTATACCACCCTCACTGCCGGACCCATGGTCGTCTTCACGTATACCGATCTGATGTTCATCATTCCCGCGTCAAGAACCGACTCAACTCTTTTCATGACCGCGTCGATATTTTCAGCGACCTGTTCATCGGTCATCTTGGTCGTGCCGACCTTGACGGAGAGGACTTTCTTGTCCTTAGTCCTGATCTTCACGGAATTCCGGAGTCGTTCCACGATCGGCTTGATGTCCATACCCATTGTAATCGGAGTGGGCATCCTTCCCCGCGGACCGAGCCGCGGACCTAAGAAACGCCCGACCAGGGGCATGACTGCCGTCTCAGCAAGGAAAAACCGGTACTGTCCGGCGATCTTCCTTGCTTCACGTGGCTCTCCGCCGAGCCGCTCAATCTCTTCAGGGCCGATAATCAGGTCCACGCCTGCCTCTTTGGCCTGCGTGGTGATGTCACCCTTCCCGAGTACCACGACACCAACCGGTTTGCCGATGCCGTGTGGGAGAAGGATTGTCTCATCAATACGATTTTTCGGCTGCGCCATATCGATATTCTTGAGATTGATGGTAATATCTACACTCTCAGAGAACTTACGTTCAGGCGCTTTCTCTTTTGCCGCTTTCACGGCTTCAATAATTTTGGCCCTTTCTACCATCTGATTCCTCCATAGTCCACGACCGTGTACGAAAAATATTCCGCCACGATCTCCTATGGTTTCGCAAATCTATTCAGCGAGAACCTTGTCATAGGCGCCGGAATCAATCGCTGCAAAAACCTCTTTCGGTTTCTTGCCATCCACGTTGACTCCCATGCTGACGCATGTACCGACAACTTCCTTGACTGCATTCTTGATGTCATAGGAGAGCATGTCGTCATGCTTCATCTTGGCGATTCTGACAGCGGCCTCGAGCGACAAATTCCCAACGATAATTGTGTTGGGTTCGGCAGAACCTTTCTCGATATTGGCCTCTTTCTTGATGAGTGCCGTCGTCGGTGGAATACCCACCGTGACCGTGAAGTTCTTCTTTTCATCGACCTGGATCGTTACCGGCACCTGCATTCCGTTGAATGAAGCTGTCTTCTTGTTGATCTCGTCGACTACTGCCTTCACATTTATACCGAGGGGTCCCAGTGCCGGTCCAATCGGTGGACCTGCAGTTGCCTTGCCGCCGGGTACCAATACCTCGACCACTTCTGCCATAGTAGTATCACCATGCCGTCCCGTAAGGGTACGAACCTGGGTGTAGTAACGTTGCCCTGCACTGACTTAAACGTGTGGGAAGACCAAAAAAAGTGGAAGCCGGGGTCAGTGGTCTTCGCCTTTATCTATCACGCGGACATTATCCCCACGGATCGTGATTGGGATAGGGAGCACACTTTCGTAGAGCTCGACGGTAATTTCTTCTTTACCGGTGTCGATCCGCTTTACGACGGCTTTTTCACCCTTGAACGGTCCGGCTATCATCTCAACGATTGTCCCTTCTGATATGCCGCTCACGACAGGTTTTGGTACCAGGAAGTGCGCGACCTCGGCGAGCGATGTCTCACCATGCAGTACGACACGCGCGTGGGGGACCTTCTCGACCAGTTGTTCGATCCTGTTCATCTGTTCCGACGTCTCGACGAGGACATAGCCCTTCAACTCCTGGGGTACGATGATAGCAAGCACCTTCACGTCCGAGTCGCCGTTGTCGATTACCTTCTTGATATTGTCAGCAACCGTCCTTTCCTGCTTCGAGGTCGTCTTAATGGCAAAAATACGGTTGGTCTGTTCAGGCATATTCATCACTTGGGGACGATGAGGAATAGTTCGTAAATGATGAATCCAATAAGACCTACAAGTGCGACACCTGCTGCAGCGACGAGCGCGATTTTCTGGAACTCTTCCCGGGTTGGCGTCCGGGCAAGTTTCAGCACACGGAGGTACTTACGCAGCAGTTCCTCGTGGAAATCAATTTTAATATTGGGTTTTGGTAATTCCATGGTTGATCACTTCAGAAAGTCTATCTCAAATTGCTTCTGAACTTTTGGGTTATTTTTTTCATTCCTTCCATATATTTGTGGTGACCGTACTCCCGTCACGACAAGGAGGGTGCGCATCTTGTTCTGCATATCCGGATCAACCTGTGCGCCCCAGATAATCCTTGCATTCGGGTCAATGCGGTTGTAAACTTCCTGCACGGCACCCTCTGCCTCAGCCATGGTCATGTCCGGACCACCGATGACATTGACCAGCGCGGCGTTTGCCCCTGATATATCAACGTCCAGCAATGGTGAACGTATTGCCTTTTTAACCGAATCTGCAGCCTTATCTTCACTGTCACTTTCACCCATACCGATCATGGCTACCCCCCCGCGCTCCATGACCGTGCGCACATCTGCAAAATCAAGGTTTACGAGTCCCGGCATCGTGATCAGCTCGGTGATCCCCTTTACGGCTCTCATCAGGACTTCATCGGCGATCTTGAATGCCGCATAAAGCGGGAGTTTCGGGACTACCTCAAGCAGGCGGTCGTTTGGAACGACAATAACGGTATCCGCCACATCACGAAGCCGTTCAAGCCCCGCCTCGGCATTTTCCATCCGGATTGCACCCTCTGCCGTGAAGGGAAGTGTTACAACGGCGATCGTGAGGGCTCCTTCTTCACGTGCGGCCTTTGCAACAATTGGTGCACAACCAGTCCCGGTACCGCCACCGAGGCCCACCGTAAGAAAGACCATGTCGCACCCGGCGACGGCACTCTTGATCTCCTGCTCATTTTCGAGCGCAGCCTCTTCTCCGATCTGCGGGATTGAGCCCGCCCCGAGTCCACGTGTCCGTTGCCGGCCAATCAGGATACGGTGGTCAGCTTTCGTCCTCGACAGGTGCTGTGCATCGGTATTAATTGCATACAGGCGGGCCCCGTGGATCCCTTCATCCATCATGCGGCTGATCGTATTTGAGCCGCCGCCACCGCACCCGATAACTGCTATCTCTGTCCGTAACCCTTCCAGAATCTGGTCAAGTTCTGAATCGTTCTTTGAGACATCAAGTGTGTCATCCCTCACTTTAGTCAGTGCCTCTTCTACGATAGACCTCATACATACCTCTCTAACCCAGGGATGTGGATATCTTTCCTGCCTGATACCTGGACCATTTCGGGTGTAATTACCCTGTTCCCGACACGCACTGCCTCCCCCTTCATAAGCAGGCCAAACAAAGGACCGATTGGAACACCGAGTTCGCGCGCCTTTCCGGGGTCCAGTTTCTTCTTAAGGATTATCAGGTGATCGCCCTCAATATCAGTCGCTTCGTTAATAATGATCATTGATACGCATAAGGTTATTAAATCATGCAGGTTTGTTTCCTTCTGGACCTGTCCTGTAATGAATACCGGGAGGACGGGAGAGTTTTTTGTAGCGAGATGGGCGAGAGGAATTTTTTTGAGCCCTGAAATGAACTCCTGCCCCCCTGCCTTTAGGGCCGCTGATAGCAAGCCAGGACTGATCCTGAGGGTGGTCGGGACCAAAACCCGTTGCACCGAATGGAGATGGACTATTGCATCAGGGTCCAGTGATGCGGCCATCGACCTTACCCGGAGATAGTCGTCCCACGGCAGGGTCCAGATACCCGTCAGGTCATGCTCTGCGAGCTGGATGAGGCCGATCTCACGGACCAGTCCCTCAATATGGGCCTGGTCCTGCCCGTCAAGGGCTTTCCGGTCTATATAGGCGGCTACGGCCTGGCTTTTTTCAGCCATCTGGCTTACCATTTCCTTCGTCAGCCCGCTGATTTCCCGCGTATGAGCCATGTGACCGAACGCCCCCTGGGTAGAAAGGGCAATTTCAGTCTGTCGCCGTGCATAATGTGTCCCGCCAAAACCGATCAGGGGGATTGCCGGTCCGGGGTCCGCAAGGAGTACACTCTCCGCCACGGCTAAGCCAGCCTTTTGATCATCCCATTCCGTTTCCGTGCTCCCGATCTCAACAAAAAATGACGGGTGACAGATCTCGGTGGGGCCATGGTGTGTCACCTCGTAACCGACATTGTAACCAGGGGGTGCAAGTCCTTTTAAGTTCCTGAGCACGGCCTGCATCCAGGCCGGGGCTGCCGGGGCAAGGGAACCAGGTTTTCCTCCAAGTTCTGCATTCCCAACGTTTCCCGTTACGTGAACAGTGAGCACGGGGACGGGATGAATTGAAGCATGGCGGGAAAGGAAAATTACCAGGTCTGTATCAAGATCGCGGTCGATCCCGTCCTCGAAAATCAGGCGTCCCGCCACCTCGATGTGAGAGTACACATGGTGCCGTGATGCGGTGCCGGGCAATTTTCCCGGGAACCCGCAATTCAAACATTCGTGGATGTGACGGTGGATGTTCGTTCCGGCCGGGTCCATTCGTGAACTAACCAGGGAAATCTTCATGACATGGTGTCCCTCCTTCAACATGATTGATAATAACGAATCCAGTTAACAATAACAGTAAACCCTATGCAAGGCTACATATACGATTGTTCGTTATGGCAGAAGATATAATCAGTTCAGCATTTGAAAAAGAAGGTATCGATAACGAGATCACGTGCCCAAAGGCATTTTCCATTGCAGAAAAATACAAGATTAACAAGAGTGAAATCGCAGTGCATTGCAACACGCACGGTATAAAGATCAGGGGTTGCCAACTGGGCTGCTTCAAATGAGTGTCTTTCTCGAAACCGTCCTCGTCGAAGAGGCAATCACCAGGATCCAAGCTATTGCCCCAAAACCAGGGGCGGAACTGCTTCCGCTGGAATCCATATCGGGGAGAGTCCTTTCGGAAGATATTATGGCAGATATTGATATCCCGGGTTTTGACCGGTCAGTCGTCGACGGGTACGCGGTAAGGTCTTCCGACACCACCGGGGCAGGGGAATCAGTCCCTGCAATGCTCCGCCTGACCGGCCGGATAAACATGGGTGAGCAGGCGGCCGGTCAATCTGATGCTACAGGTTCGTGTGTCTATGTCCCGACCGGCGGCGAAGTCTCCCCGGGGTTTGACGCCGTCGCAATGATCGAATACTGCGAACTGATCGGGGACACGGTGCTCGTGAAACGGCCGCTTGCACATGGTGAAAATATTATCCTGTGCGGAGAGGACTTCCATGCCGGAGAAATTGTACTGAAATCCGGGTGCCGCCTCGGCCCACGGGAGACGGGGGTACTCGCAGCGGTCGGGTGCGACAAGGTGCCAGTCTACCGTATCCCGAGAATCGGCATTTTGTCCACCGGAAACGAGATTGTCCCGGTGACAGAAGTCCCCACCGGGAGCAGGGTCCGGGATGTCAACAGTTATCTCTGCAGTTCTTACGTGAAAGGACTTGGGTGCGAACCCATACTTTGCGGGATTGTACCGGATGAACGGGTAGCATTCCAGGCAGCGCTTGATGCTGCTCTTGCACGATGTGACGCAGTCCTGATATCGGGCGGCAGTTCAAAAGATGAACGGGATATGACGGCATCAGTAATACAGGAACGTGGGGAAGTCCTCGTCCATGGGATTGCGATTGCTCCCGGAAAGCCGACTATTATCGGGCAGGCTGGCGGAATCCCGGTAATCGGCCTTCCGGGGCACCCCGCTTCGGCCTTCATCGTCCTCAAAGTAGTGGTCCGGCACCTCCTGAAGAAGATGACTGGAGACCTGTCGCCTGGTCCTGCATTGGTGAAATCCGTAGCCCTTGAAAATATTCCCTCAATGAAAGGACGCGAGGAATATGTCCGTGTCCTGGTGACGGACCACGGGGTGACCCCCCTGTTTGGCAAGTCCGGCCTTCTTAATACCCTTGTCAGGAGTAATGGACTGGTGAAGGTTCCCGCGGGCAGCGAAGGGGTCGAAGAAGGAGATGCGGTGGAGGTAATCCAATGGTAACACGTTACCTGAAACTTATTACGCTCGAAGAAGCCAGGACGCTGATACGTACGTCATTTCCCCACACGATCTCGCATAATCGTATTCCTATCGAGGAGGCAGTCGGTAGGATAACGGCAAAACCGATATTTGCGAAATATTCAGTCCCGGCGGTACACCTTTCGGCGATGGATGGGATTGCCGTCCGGAGTATCGATACTCACACCGCCGGTGAACAGCACCCCGTAGTCCTCGGAGATGTAAAACGGGTGAATACCGGGAACGTTGTCCCTGCCCCGTACGACGCCGTGATCATGATAGAGGATGTAACGATTGATGGTGACCGGTATACCATCCGTAAGGCCGCGGCACGGTGGCAGCACGTTCGGTCTGCCGGCGAAGATATTGCAGAATCAGAAATGGCCCTCCCCTCGATGCACCGGGTCAGGCCCCATGAAATCGGGGCGCTTGCCGCATACGGGGTGACCGATATCGATGTGGTATCCCTGCGGGTCGGACTCATTCCAACAGGGAGCGAGCTGGTCTTCCACGGTGCACACCCGGCCCCGGGCCAGGTCGTGGAAAGTAACACAGTGATGGCCGCTGCCTGGCTTGAGACCCTCGGCGTCACCTGCACCCGCTACCCGATTACACCTGATGACCCGGACAAGATACGGCAGATGATTGAACGCGGGGCAGAAGAGAATGACCTGGTAATTGTTTCTGCCGGTTCATCCGCCGGGACACGCGATTTTACCGCGGAGACCATCAGGGAGCTGGGTTTCCTCCTTGCCCATGGCGTGGCCATGAAACCCGGTAAGCCCGTAATTATTGGAAAAGTGGAAGGTACCCCGGTGATCGGCATGCCCGGTTACCCCCTGGCAGCCCTCACGGTCATCCGTGAGATCGTCATTCCGCTACTTGCTAACTACGGGATTACGGCACCGGCAAAAGAAACGTTGAATGCCCGGCTGACCACGAGCCTTCATTCAGAGGTAGGTACCGACGAGTTTGTGCTGTTATCGGTCGGGAAAATCGGGGGGCAGTACGTGGCCACCCCCCAGTCACGCGGGGCAGGTGTGCAGATGAGTGCGGTACGAGCGAACGCGTACCTGCGGATACCCCGGAACCTTGAGGGGTACGAAGCAGGGGCCGCAGTACCAGTAACCCTGATGGTAACCCGGTTACAGGCAGATTCAGCGCTCCTTATCACCGGAAGCCATGATCCATCGATCGATTATCTCGCCGATATGCTGCAGAAACGAGGGGTAGAAGTCCATTCCACGCATGCCGGCAGCATGGGTGGATTGATGGCACTATTGAAAGGTGACTGCCATGCCGCCCCGATGCACCTCCTCTGTGACTCCGGCGAGTATAACTCGTGTTACCTTCAAAAATATCTCCCCGGGGAGGACCTCGTCATCCTGACTGTTGCCGGCAGGGTGCAGGGGATCGTCTCAAAGGACGGTATTGGGATTGATGAACTGAAAGGCCGTCAGTTCATCAACCGCCAGAAGGGGTCTGGCACACGTATCCTTCTGGACTATGAACTGAAAAAACGCGGGATAGACCCCTCTTCGATCCCTGGGTATGACCGGGAAGTGACCACGCATATTGCAGTCGGGCTTGCAGTAAAAACGGGCGAGGCGGATGCAGGAATGTGCGTTTATAGTGCAGCAAAATCGCTGGGTTTAAAATTCATGCCGGTTGGAAACGAACGGTATGAAATCGTTACGCGGAAGGAGCACCTTTCAGACCCACGCGTAGCCGCCCTCTTTGAGACGGTCTCTTCGCCGGAATTCATCTCGACTCTTGACCGTCCCGGGGGATATGATACGTCAGAGACGGGTCACCAGCGCCAACTGCCCTGAAAACGGCATCGTCCGGGGTGGCGCAGGCGACTACCCCCGGAATCTCCCATGTGTGGTACCCGAATACAGGCTTTCCCATTTTTAATGCGGCGGCCATCTCAGAAAGAGTACCATAAGAGCCGCCGATGGCGATCACCACATCAGCGGACTGGACCAGTATGATGTTCCTTGCGTGTCCCAGTCCAGTCCTGATTACAATTTTGCAATAGGAGTTCTCTCCCGATATCCCGGGAATAATTCCCACGGTTTTACCACCCCGTGCGTGGGCCCCTTTAGCTGCGGCCTCCATCACCCCGCCAAGGCCGCCACAGCAGAGGACCACCTGGTTCTCCGCGAGGAGTCCGCCAACTCTTTCTGCTGCGTGGTACTCCTCTTTCGTGCAGTCACCGGCGCCAATCACGGTAACCTGTTTCACCCTAACCAATGCCGCCGTCCCTGTTGATGACCAGGAGCCGCAGTTCGGTCATCTCTTCAATTGCATACTTCGGACCTTCGCGCCCCGTCCCGGACCCCCTGACCCCGCCATAGGGCATATGGTCGACGCGGAACGATGGGATATCATTAATGATCACGCCCCCGACATCCATCTCTTCAAATGCCCGCATCACCCGGTTGATGTTCTGTGTGAATATTCCTACCTGGAGACCGAAATCGCTGGCATTGGCGATCCGTACCGCCTCATCAAATTCATCGTAAGGGGTAACGGAAATTACCGGTGCAAATACCTCTTCCCTGTTTACACGCATATCAGGGGCTGTTTTTTCCAGGATGGTGGGCATAAAAAGTCCCCCGTCATATGTGCCACCGAGAAGGACTACGGCTCCCTGTTTCACCGCTTCCTGCACTTTCTGATGGGCATCCACGGCTTTTACCCGGTCAATCATCGGGCCTACGTCGGTGGTCGGGTCCCTAGGGTCCCCTGTTTTCAATGACCTGGCTGCAGCCAGAATTTTAGCCAGGGCCTCCACGTATACAGGACGGTGGATGAGAACCCGCTGCACGGAGATGCAGACCTGGCCGGCGTTGATAAATCCCCCCGTAGCAATTCTTGAAGCGGCAACGTCGAGGTTTGCGTCCTCGTGTACAATTACCGCGGCATTCCCACCCAATTCGAGCCCGACACGTTTCCGGCCTGCGATCTCTTTTAAGTGCCAGCCGACTGCACAACTTCCGGTAAATGAAAGGAATGCGACTCTCGGGTCGCGTACCATGATTTCTGCACGCACCCCTGGGCAGGGCACGACATTGATCGCGTCAGCAGGCGCCCCGGCAGCGAGGGCCATCTCACCGAGCAGGAGACTCGAGACCGGGGTAGCTGATGCGGGCTTCAGGATGATGGAATTGCCTGCTGCAATAGCCGGTGCGAGTTTGTGACAGGCAAGATTTAAGGGGAAATTAAACGGGATGATCCCGAGCACCGGTCCAACCGGGAACCGCATAAGGTAACCCGTGCGGTGTTTCGTGTCACTGCTCCAGTCAAGGGGGAGAATTTCACCGTATATCCTCCGGGCCTCCTCTGCAGAGATCCGGACCGTCATTTCAGCGCGGGCGACTTCGGCTGTAGCAAATTTTTTGGTCTTACCTCCTTCCATCACCATCGCATGGACGAGTTCATCAGCCCGCTGTCCTATCTGATCTGCGAGCCGGTCAAGAATTTTTGAACGTTCGAACGATGAGAGCTTCCTCATTGTTTCGAAACCCGTAACCGCAGCAGCTATGGCATCTTCAATATCAGCAGCGCCTGCCTGGCACACCCGGGCATATACTTCTCCGGTAAAGGGGAACCGTACGTCGGCTACTTCTTCTGTCTTTCTTTTTATTCCACCGATAAGAACAGGGTATGTATCCATGATCGACCAATCCTTGGTTTTCGTTGCGGTCCTACAACCCCCCCGCACTTTTCATCACGGGAAGGGTGCAGTTCGCATGAGTCCTCTATGAGCATCCGAAAGGATCCATAAAGAACCTAACGGATCTATCCCTGGACGGTGCAGGCTCAGACCGTATCCATCATCCGGGCGCCTAATCCCCCAGATTACACCCCGCCCATACCAGTTTCAACGGATTTTTCATTCCCGTATCGCATAAACATCCCTTGATCCTATTCCTTTTCGTTCTGAATACCTGTGGGTTAGACAGGTAACTATTCCGGTTTTACCCCCTCGTCATTGAAAAACTACTTTGTGCTTGAAGGGTGAATAGTACAGAATATTCTCCTCGCTTCACCGCCAAACGAGGAGATTGTTTGAGGGATGAAGGTTGAAGGAAGTAACCAGCAGTTATAATGCCCACGAGATCGAGGAGTCTGTCCAGCAGCTCTGGCGTGATGAAGATACCTTCTTGAAAGTGCAGTCGCTCCATTCAGGTGACCCGCCGTTTTTCTTTGTCGATGGCCCACCGTATACCACCGGTCAAATCCATCTTGGCACTGCGTGGAATAAGATCTTAAAAGACAGCATGCTCCGCTATCACCGGATGTGTGGTAGACACGTGATTGCCAGGGCAGGGTATGATATGCACGGGCTCCCGATCGAGGTCAGGGTAGAGCAGCAGTTAGGGTTTTCCTCGAAGAAAGATATCGAAACCTTCGGGATCGAGAAGTTTATCGATCATTGTCGCGATTTTGCCGAAAAAAACAAGGACGTGATGAGTGGCCAGTTTAAAAAATTAGGGATCTGGCTCGACTTTGATAACCCGTACCAGACGATCCAGCCCGAATATATCGAAGCCGCATGGTGGACAATCCAGAGAGCTTCCGAACGCGGGATGCTTGAACGGGGCTTCCGCGTGGTGAACTGGTGCCCCCGGTGTGCAACGGCCATCGCAGATGCAGAAGTTGAATACTGGGAAGAGACAGACCCGTCGATCTTCGTAAAATTCCCGTTGCAGGGAAAGACCAATGAAGCATTTGTAATATGGACCACGACTCCCTGGACACTTCCAGCAAACGTTGCCGTTGCCGTCAGCCCGGACCTGGTCTATGCCCGTGTCAAAGCGGTGAAGGGTGACCGCGACGAAATACTCTGGATCGCCTCAGAACTGCTGGAACCTGTCCTTAAGAAAGGCAAGTACCAGGACTACACAGTCCTTGAAGAAAAACAAGGAAAAGACCTTGTAGGGATGACCTACGACTCCCCACTTGCAGAGCAGGTACCGGCCCAGAAAGAGATGGTGCACCGGGTTGTCGCCGCGGATTTTGTTGCGAAAGAGAATACCGGGTTCGTCCACATCGCCCCGGGACACGGATGGGACGATTACCTCCTCGGCCTGAAGGAAGGGCTTGCTATTGTCTGCCCCGTCGACACGACCGGGCATTTCACCAAAGAGGGCGGTGCGTTTGAATGCATGTTTGTGAAGGATGCAGATGATGTTGTCATCAGAGAACTCGGGGATTACCTCCTTGGAAGAGGCAGGGTCACCCACCGGTACGGCCATTGCTGGAGGTGCAAGACCCCGATCATCTTCCGTGCTACATCGCAATGGTTCTTAAAAGCGTCAGCGATGAAGGAACGGATGCTTGAGGAAGTCGCCATCGTTAAATGGTACCCTGAGTGGGCGGGGAGTGCCCGCTTCTACGACTGGATCAAGGAGGCACGCGACTGGTGTATTTCCCGCCAGCGGTACTGGGGTATCCCGATCCCGATCTGGGAATGCGGGAAATGCAACCACCTCCGTGTCTTTGGTACAATAGCCGAGCTCGAGAGTGCAAGTGGGACACCCCTCCCTGACCCGCACCGCCCGCATGTGGACAAGGTGACGGTACCATGCAGTTGTGGCGGGACGATGCACCGCGTGGAAGATATCTTTGACGTCTGGTTTGATTCCGCCGTTGCGTCCTGGGCGACCATCAGGTACCCCGGACAGAAAGAAGCGTTTGACCAGTTATGGCCAGCGGATTTTATTGCCGAAGGCCAGGACCAGACGCGCGGCTGGTTCTATTCGCAACTTGGTGCGAGTACCATCGCATTTGACTGCTCACCGTACAAAAGCGTCCTCATGCATGGCTTTGCACTCGATGCAGAGGGCCGCAAAATGAGTAAAAGTCTCGGCAACGTGGTTACTCCGGAAGAAGTTGTTTCGGCGCAGGGTGTGGACGTACTGAGGCTGTATGTCCTTTCCGCAAGTGCACCATGGGACGACCTGAAATTCAACTGGGACGGTATCAAAACGGTACACAGGACGATGAACATCTTCTGGAATGTTTACCGGTTCCCGTTACCGTACATGATCCTCGATCACTGGCAACCCAGTAACAAGGGTGGACGCTGGGATGACACCTATATTAAAGAGCATTTCGCCCGGATGCCCAACGAGGACCGCTGGATCATCTCCCGGATCAACAGCCTCGCACAACAGGTAAACGAAGCGGTCGGTGAGTGTCAGCTCCACCGGATCACCCGGGGCCTGATGTCATTTATCCTTGACGACCTGTCACGGTGGTACGTTCAGCTGGTCAGGCCAAGGCTCTGGCTTGAAGGGGAATCAGAAGAGAAACAGTTCGCCTACGAGACGATGTACTATGTAATGCGGCAGCTGGTGACCCTTCTTGCACCCTTTACCCCGCATATCACCGAGGTAATGTATGACAATATCCGGCTCCCGAATGACCCCGGAAGTGTTCATATGCTACCATGGTTTAGCAGTGAACCGGACCTCGTTGACAGTTTGATCGAGTCCCGGATGAGCATTGTCCAGTCCTTTGATGAAGCACAGGCAAACGCCCGGCAGTCCGGTAAAAGGAAACTTCGCTGGCCGGTGTCTGAATGCGTCATCGCGACGACATCCCCGGATACCAGGGCCGCAATCGAACAGTTAAACGGTCTCTGTTGTGACCGGGCGAATGCGAAGCTGGTCCGTGTTGTCGAAGGTGTTTATGATCGGATCTCATGGAAGGCAGAGCCGGTCATGAAGGCCTTGGGCCCGGGTTTTGGCAGAGATGCCCCGAAAGTGAAGGAACTGATCCTCGCCGCTGACGGTAACCTTGTCCGGGAAACCACGCTTGCCGGAAAGAAATATACCCTTGTTTCCGGGGACAACCGCTTTGAAATCGGGGGCGAACATGTCACCTTTGTTGAAGGTCTACCGGAATCGGTCTTCTCTGCACCAATGCAGAACGCGACTGTGTATGTCGATACCGCGCTCACCCCCGGACTTGAGGCGGAAGGGAATGCGAGAGAGGTAATACGACGTATCCAGGAGATGCGTCGCCAGCTTGACCTCAATGTTGAAGATTTCATCACCTCGTACGTGGTAATCAACGACTCCCGCATCTATGAACTTGTCAGTTCGCAGTGGAAAGATGGGATCATGGAAGAAGTCAGGGCACAACAGCTGACGATCTCGGATGGTGGTCCAACCGTGCCCGAAGGCAGGTGGGGACTTGAAAAAGAATGGGATATTGAAGGGCTTTTCGTCAGGATCGGGATATCAGGGTTCCATGATCATTGAAATTAAGAATTTGTGCCCTTCCGGTGTATTAAAAAGCGGGAGTTCCTCGTCGGTGGTCACGGAACTCCGCAGGGTATCTGCCGTTTCATTGGTAACGGGATTAAACCCGTGTACTTTTTTTAGTATTTTATAAACGAGGGCACCGCGACGCTGCCATGCAGGGGTGGTTGCGAGGTTCACACCCCGTGCGTACATCATCTCGTGGAGTGCTTTCGATGGCATCCCGATAAGAGTCCTCTGTACATCGGTTGGGCTCATACCTTCGTGTATCAGTGCCGCCTGGCAATAGGCGTTGATATGGTTCCGCCACGCCTCGTGCTGACGGTTTTTCAGGTACTCTGCTGCAAGTTCAGGCGTTATCTGGACGATTCGAGCGTCAAACGCAACAGGGCTTTCTGGATGGATGTTCAATGAGAGCGCACTGGCTGCATACGATGATGCAATCGAATCGATCTTCTCCACCCTGCCACGGAAAGGAACCGAGCTGAAGTACAGGCTGATCTCGTCTGAAAATGTGTAGGCAAAATCCGGGTTCAGCCCTGAGTGGGTGACCAGTGACTCCGCAACGCTGACCATTGCCCGATGGAACGACTCGTCAAAAGGTTTCTCGAATGAAAGATGCGAAGCGAGCCGGTTAAATCCCCGTCCATCGATCCTCACAAAAATGGGTGGGACGGTGATGAGATTGCTGTAAAGTTCCCGTTGTTTCATCGTAGTCAGCCTGGAAAATTTCTATGGATGTTACTTTGTGGCCCTTATTGGGAAACGGTTTAGGATTATTTCAGAAAAATCACATCTCTTCAGATTTGAATGCACCCGGAAGATGGCGGATGATGACAATATCGCCGATACTTCCAATGATACGGAATGGAATTTTCAGTCCCTTGTAATTTTTAATATCGACGAGTTCCGGGTTCAGTTTTCCCACAACAACGGACTCAATTTTTTTCCCGTCAACATCGATAACGATGTCTTCCACTTCACCGACGAAAATACTCTTTTCGGTGTAGACATTCAGTCCAAACATTTCAGTAATCTGTTTTCTCATCCTGATCAATCCATGAATATATACGAGAACAGTTAAAAAGATACTCTTTTAATGAACAGTTCATTCAGAATCGGTTCGCTGTTCGGCGTCCCTATCTATATCCACTGGACCTTCCTGATCGTGATCCCTCTCTTTGCCTGGATCATCGGGACGCAAATAGCAATAACCGTCGGGCTGATTACCAACTCATTCAATTTCGTTTTCGGCTGGCTACACCCGTTTGTAGTTGACACCTCGTTTTTTGCACTTGACATGTACTCTTATCTTCTCGGTGCCCTGATCTCGCTTGGTCTTTTTGCCGGTGTGCTTATTCATGAAATGGCCCATTCGCTGCTTGCCAGAAGGTACGGGCTTAAAATAAACAACATTACACTCCTCCTCTTCGGGGGTATCTCCTCCATTGAAGAGGGTACACCTGACCCGAAAATAGAGCTGCCGGTGGCACTTGCAGGACCTCTTATGAGCCTCGTTGTCGCAATCGTATGCTCCGGGATCGCGTATGCAGCGGATGTTGCCGTGGCTGACCGGGTCGTAGCCGGGACCCTGGTTTTTTTCTTCGGTTACCTCGGCCTGCTTAATTTTATCCTCTTCGTATTCAACCTGCTCCCGGCGTTTCCGATGGATGGAGGCAGGGTCCTCCGTGCGTGGCTTGCGAAGTCGAAACCGCTCCCGGTAGCGACCAGGATTGCTGCAAATATAGGGAAGGGCTTTGCCGTTGCGTTTGGTATTGTTGCAATCATCACGTTCAGCCCAATCCTCATCATTATCGCGGTGTTTATTTATCTCGGCGCCAGCCAGGAATCCAATGCAATGCGGTATAAGTTCCTCCTCCAGGACGTTACCGTGGGGGATATGATGTCGAAGCCAGTCATCAGTGTCCCGTTGAATATGCCAGTACGGGAAGTAATCGAACAGATGTATGGGAGCCGGCACCTCGGGTTCCCGGTCATGGACCGGGGGGTGCTCATCGGGATGATCACCGTTGCAGATGTGCATAAAATGAACCCTCTCGACCGTGAAGCGATGCAGGTGCGGGATGTCATGTCGAGGGACCCCGTCTTCCTTCCACCCGGGGCGCCAGTTGAAGATGCACTCCGTATCATGTCGGTAAAAAATATCGGCCATATCCCTGTGATCGAACATGACGAACTCGTCGGGATTGTCACGAGAGAAGATATCATGAAGGTGATCGAGTTAAAAGAGATGTAATATTTATTCTCCCTGAAAAAAATTCATTTTACTTAACCCATTGCCCTTATAAAACCTGGCACCAAGCGGAGAACAATATCGCACAGGATTTAACATATCAGTACTGATTGGTAGGTATGGTCCTTGAGGAACAACTTCTTTTCAATGAGAAAGAAGATGCCGAACATTATGTCCATTTCCTTAAAGGTAGGAAATGTCCTGCCAGGATGAATATCCAAGGCTCAATACAAGACGAACTACTTCTGGAAGGTCGTCTTGGCGGTTTTTTTGAACTGCTTGAGTACCTTGAATCGACTCACCCTGGAGCGGATGATGACGACGATGACGACGATGACGACGACTCATTTGATGATGACTTACTTGAGGATGATGATGTCGATGAACAAGGGATTCCGATCAGAGTCCTGCTGAGTATCATGAAGGACGAACTCGAACGTATGTGGGATTATATATCAGGCATTATGGTCCGGAACCAACCGGGGGACATCCTTTTCACATCCGACGAACTCAATGCGCAATTATTGGACATGGTATCTTCGGTTGAAGTAAGTGAGAAGGAAATTCCCCGCCCTGCCTTTTTTGATTTCGTCCGGAATCTTAATGACATACAGTGCCTCGAACAGAACGGGCTTGTTGAAGAAGCCGTTGGCGGGATCGTCCTGAAAAAGAAGATCGACCCTGCCGATCTCATTATCACGAGGCCTCTTATGACGCCGGATGAAGAAGATGATGAAGAGATCAGACCATTCGGGCTGGTGCATCTTATGGACACCCATTACGATACCCGGTATATTCTCACGATTGACCCTAAGCTGCTCTTTTCCTTCACACCGTTTGAACTGGCCGAGAGCCTCGTTGACCTTTCGTTTGACGAGGACTCCAGGAGTGACCTGCTCAGGCACGTTTCATTGAAACAACAACTCATTCATATTCTGCTTGGCTTAATCGGAGACGCAAAGGTGATTTCATTGGATGAGCTAGTCCGGTTAATGGGCTATTACAAGAAAGATCCCACGGGGGAGGAAGAACTGACAGGTTTCCATGTCACGTTTGAGTACCTCGAGGCCCTTATTGATGACCTCAGGAGGCTCCGGGTGGTCCAGGGAAACAATGACCGTATAAGGCTGACAAACCAGAAGTGGGTAGTCCCCGGGCAGTAACGTTTTTTGCATCCGGTACCTCCTCTACCTATCTGATATTTTATTCGACACCCGGGGTAATGATTCGTTCTGGTCTTATGGGACCTGTGGGCCCCCCGGATTTTTCCGGTACACCACCAGGTGGTCAAGCGGGGTCATCCCGGTGATCGCCCTGAATGCATCAGCTGAAACAAAGGGCCGTTTCGCTGCAACCATCGCAGCCTTCTTCTTTCCCACCCCGGGTAGCCACCGGAGTGCCTGCACGGGCAGGTGGTTGATATCCACCGGTACCGGCAATGCAGTCAGCGACCTCATACCAAAATCTACGACCGCTGCATCAATTACCGTGCCGGGTGTTAAACTGAGGGGGATTCCGATGAGGATCGGGTATGACCCCATCTGCCGCCCGAAGGATACCGGGCCCTGTACCTCAATGATGATGTCCCGGAACACGGTGCCAATCGGAAAAACACGTTCGAGCATGGGACTGTCGAATTTTGCCCGGACAAATTCTTTAAACGCCCTGAATTTCGCATCATAAAGCCCAAGGGTGTTGCCCTCATATGCCCGGGTACCGGGGAATGGCATCAGCTGCCGCACGTTCACCCGCCTGATAAGGCACCGGCCCTGCAAAACCTCCTGGAGGAACTGCTGGTTATATTCAAAAGTCTCCTTCGTCTCTCCGGGAAGACCACTGATGAAATTGAGACCCGGCAGGAGTTCAGGGATACCGGCAGACCGTTTTGCCCCGACTGCATTAACGGTACGGATTGCATCCATTACCTCCTCCGGGCTGGCTTTCAAGTTATTTATCCTGATTACCTCAGGGTCTGCTGTTTCCATCCCAAATGCTGCAACATCACCGGGTGTATGGTACCTTGTGATCACCGAGAGTGCCTCGTGGCTCTCCTCAGGGTGACGCGCGATGGTCCCCGGGTTGATATTATCAATGTGCAGTGTCATGAGCCCTGGGGCCTTCTCCCTGATCCCTGCAAAAAGTGTCCGGAGGGCATCGGGGTCAGGGGCAGGGAATTCGCCCCTTCCGGCCTGGTAGGTGAGAAGGTCAGGCTGCCGACCAAGCCGAAAATGCTTTGCGCCAGCGGTATAAAGGGACCCGACTTCGTCGATGACCCCATTCGCCGGACGGTATACCGGTGGGCCATAGAACGGCTCGGTACAGAATGAACAACCCCCCGTCTCCTGGTGTGCACAGCCCCTCGCTGTCTCGAGTTCGCACATCATATGGGGGAAAGAAGGGTGGTTTTTGATGATATCACTCCCGAGGATGCTCCATTTGTCGGAGAGGGAATAATTTACCATTCCTTCCGGTCTGCCACCGGTCAGGTGTGAATAGAGTGCTTCGGGTGCCGACCCCGAAAGGAGGTGATCGAAACCGGATATCGCCTGTATTATTGCTTTTTCCCCTCCACCCGGGGAGTACCCAAAACCAATCGGTCCACCGATATATTTTTTGGGCCCCCTGATCTGCAGCCCGACCTGCTGTATTTCTGTCAGCGTGGCCGGGGTGCCGCCGAGGTATTTCCCCGGTACGGTAACGCCTGCGATCATCACCATGACGCCCGCTTTAGAAATTGACGGAAAGAGGTACGGGTCAGCCCTTACCTGGTCAATGGTGCAATAGTGGACACGAAATTTCTGCTCCTTCAGGACACCGGCAATAGTCCTCACGTAGGGTGAGATGTAGGGGGGGACGCCGAGACATGCCGGTTCGTCCACGTACCCATCGATTATCCACGCGTCAGCAGGCATATCCGATACGTGCCAGTAATTTTCGTGCCCAGATCAGCTTGCCCCGTTTGACCGGGTCGACAGAAAGGTCATCACAGTCAAATCCAATGAGCGTGACCTGGGATGCCCCGAGTTCATCTGCGGCGAATACGGCCCGGTCACCATCTGAGAACCCGCCAAAATTGTAAATATTCTGGAGGGGCGTCCCCTGGGTGGTCCCGACAACCGGCCCGATGAGCCGCGGTACCCAGTACTGCACCAGGTGCCGGTTGTCACCATGGGCATGGATAACGATGATTGTCCCCTTCCAGTTCATGTCCTGGTACCGTTCATCAGCTCCGTCCAGGTCGGAAAAAATCACATCAGGCCGGATCCCATGGTCCAACAATACAAGGGCTGCTGCATCGGCAGCGAACACTGTCCCTTCAATCCGGTCCAGCTCCCGGTTGAGGTTCGGTCCGTTGCCGCAGACCGTCACCTTCTTTCCGGCGCAACTCTCCCTGAGCAGATCAATATCATCCCGTATCAGGAGATGCTGGAGGAAAACTGCAGACTCTTCATCAGATTTCCGGTTGAATGAGAAGTCTGCAAGGATCTCCTCGTATAATGGCTCCCATTCTTCAAATTTCATTCTTTCCCTCGTTTTCTAGTCCCACGATATCCGTAAATTTCCGGAGTACCGGATCGATGATGAGGGAAAGAAGCTGGTCCTTATTTTCAGCCCTCGAAAAAAAGGTGAGCGGGATGGTAGCGGCCGCCATATTCGGGTGGCCCCCGGCCTCACCAATATCTCCGAATGCCTCGGCAAGTACGTTGCCAATATGAAGCCGAATGTCGCGGTTTCTCACCGACATGATGATCGCCTCGTCAGTGATACCATACACAAGGGCGGTGTTGACCCCTTCCAGGTTGATCAGGAGGTCAGCTGCCTGGGGGAGGGTATCACGGTTCCGGACGTACCCGACATTTGAGAACAGGTACCCGCTCCTGATTTTCCGGTTCCTTATTGCAGACCCGAGGACATCAAGGGTCTCCTGTGATAGTGATGGGGACATGATCTTGTCCAACAAGTCAGCATCTGTAAGGGGGAGGAGGAACGCGGCATAGTTCATGTCCTGCGGGGTGATATTCCGTTTGAAGTCCTTCGTGTCCGACCTGATCCCGTAGAGGAGACCCGTCGCTACGGGTTTTTCCACCGGGATGTCCAGTTCCTGGAGGTACTGGGTGAGAATGCTCGCCGTTGCCCCGAGGCCTGGCCTGATATCAACAAACCCGGCGGTAGCCTCGCTATGCATCCCATCCTTGTGGTGGTCGAGAATAATGTCCACATGGGTCCTTGGGGAGAGCGAGTTATTGATTCCGGGCCCGGCACAATCGACAAGCGCCAGGTAGTTGCATTCTTCCACCAGCTGCGGGGTCATCCGCTCCATCCTGATCTCGAGCAGGTTGACCATGGTCCGGTTCTCCTGGTGCCCGATGATGCCCTCGTAAAAAATCCGGCAGTCCAGTTTATTAGGATTAGCGTTGCGTGCAATTGCCGCAAGCGCCATCGCACTGGATATCGCATCAGGGTCCGGATTATTATGGGTGATAATCCCAAGGGTGCCCTCCCATCCGGCAAGGGTGGCATAGAGCCGTTGCGAGATCTTATTTGCATGCTGTTTATTGATCTGAAAAAGGGCGTTTTTGGCAATGAGTTGTGGCGCGTAAAACACAAACTCGGCCCCGGCTGTTTCGAGTGCGACCGTTCCAAGGGGGTCTACGGCGCGGGCAACAATGTGTGCGGCGGGGTACCGTGCCGTAATCGCATGGACTACGCAAAGGTTGGTCTCATGGTCCCCGGTAAGGACAAAGGCAATTTCAAATTCCGGGACACCCTGCAGGAGTCCACGGTCGTGGAATTCTTTTTTTATTGTATCAATATGCCGGTCACGCAATTCTTTCACGCGTTGCTCATCACGGTCAATCACCAGGAGTCCCGCATTTTCCGCCTGGAGTTCCACGATAATATTGTATCCTGTAATTCCCGCCCCGAATACGGCGTACTTGACACGCTGGGCAGACTGCTGCGAGACCTCTTCCATGTACAAAACAATGCAACGCATCAGGATATTAAGTTTGATACACGAACTGAAGGGTTCCTGCAATTCTAATTACCCGGGTGAACCCCGCTACCGGAAAGGTAATACGAAAGTTTTAATCCAGAGGATAGACCATTATGTTGAGGCACTTCGCGGGCTTGTAGCTTAGTTCGGTAGAGCGACAGACTCTTAATCTGTAGGTCAAGGGTTCAAATCCCTTCAGGCCCGTTTTGTTTTCTTCATTTTTCCAATGCACGGTGCTATCAATTAGTTCGTTGCATTCATTCCATGCCCACTAACTGCCAGTTGAGAAGAAAAATTGCTTAATTTATTCATGAAGGCCGCATCATCGAAATGGTTCTCACGGTAAGACGATAGTCAGGATAAATTTTTCCCCCTCCTGCCGATCCTTTCAATTGGTGCGGGAGTTATCTTATGCCCTTACCATTCAATGGTAATACCGGCAGATCCTTAACCCGGGCGGTTTGGAGTCCACGAAACTAAATCCCGCTGAAAAAATATAATCGTACCAATAAGGAATGACGCGTTAAAAAAAATGACCTGCCTGAATACGGGACCGGTATTACCCGGCTCCAGCCCCTTTGTTATACTGCGATATACTTTCAGTAACTGCTTGATCTGATTCAATTGTTCGCCTGTTTCATCCTTTTGCCCTCTCAATAGGGCCAATAATCTCGCCGATGGGGCGCACGAGCGTTTCCGTTTTTTTATCTGCCACCCCTTGCTTTGCACCTTGTTCTCCCCTCTGCTTTCAACCCTTTTTCGGTTCTATCACTACCGTCATTGTGATACTCACTTCAGTCTGCCGGAGGTCAGTGTGCGACAAGAAGCTGTACTATGGATTGCACTATGCTATCCCATTCGTTCGGGATATCTCTACCGTAACATGCATTTCTGGTAACGGAATTGTGTGAAGCTTACGGCACAACGTGGAAAACACTGGAAGTCTGATCCGGTCAATCTGCCAGAGAAAGGATGTCATGGAGAAGCAAACGCTAAATCATCGTAAGGGTCGTAATCGGCGACAAGTGAAACCAGACTGTTACACTTGAACCAAAAGGTATGGAATCAGGTTATATCGGCTACTGACACGGTATAATGAACGAACGGATGGTTCCCTGTCCAAAGATGGCTCCTAAAACATCTACAGTATCCATACTACGGAACTTGGTAACCCGTATGCGTACCTCATGATGAGGTAAGAACTTCGCGAGAAGAACTGACAGCGCAGACGGGAGAGGAGGCAGCAAAAAGCGAACGCCCGCCATTAACCGGCGGGATACGGATAATATCCGAACCTGAAAGGGTGCTGACTTGCAGCTGGTACTTCACGGCAAAGAAGGGAGGTAAATCTATGAATGTAAGACCATCAACGACACCCTTGGGTGAGATACTTACAGACAAGGCACTTGCCAGCCAGTGGAACACAATCAACTGGCACAATGTCAAATGCTACGTGAATAGACTGCAAACCCGGATTGCAAAGGCAACACAGGAGAACAAATTGAATCTGGTCAAAAGACTTCAGTATCTGTTAACCCACTCGCATTATGCCAAACTGCTTGCGGTACGCACGGTCACACAGAACCGAGGAAAAAGAACCCCGGGTGTTGACGGTGTAAGATGGGGGACGGCTTGCGACAAAATGCATGCTGCGCTCTCGCTTACCGACAAACATTACACTGCCCAACCATTGAAACGCGTCTATATCCCAAAACCGGGTAAAGCGACGAAACGCCCGTTATCCATTCCTACCATGTATGACAGAGCAATGCAGGCTCTTTACACACTGGCACTCCAACCGGCGGCAGAGACTCTTGCCGATACACGCTCCTTCGGGTTTCGATTATTCCGAAGTGCGCACGATTCATCAAAGTATGCATTCATATGTCTGGCAAATAAGAATGCTGCCCAATGGATTCTGGAAGGTGACATTAAAGGCTGTTTCGATAATATCTCGCATGAATGGCTCCGGAATAATGTCCCTATGGACACATCGATTCTCAACCAGTTTCTCAAGGCAGGATATATCTACGACAACCAATTATTCCCTACAGAACGGGGAACTCCTCAAGGTGGCATCATATTGCCACTCCTAGCCAATATGACTCTGGATGGAATTGAGATACTTCTCTCTGAAAAGTACCCGAAAATGAAGGTACACCTGATCCGTTATGCCGACGATTTTATTGTCACTGCTCCAGACAAAGATACTGCAGAAGAAATCAAAGAAACCATACGTAGCTTCCTGACTGAAAGAGGGTTAGTTTTCTCAGAGAGCAAAACGGCTATCACAGAAATGAATGACGGCTTCAACTTTCTGGGCTGGAATTTCCGGAAATACCACGGTAAACTTCTGATTAAACCCTCTAAAAGTTCAGTTGACAATATCGTCGAGAAATTACGGAATATCATCCATCAGGCGGCTGCATGGTCCCAAGAACGTCT
>SESC01000191.1_pt1 | contig 24997 bp, 27 predicted proteins | sample 3171431 | NCBI WGS metagenome assembly SESC01 (sample SAMN06051868, study PRJNA518727) | freshwater metagenome | biome: subpolar coniferous forest; feature: holomictic lake; material: water; isolation source: holomictic Lake 227, 8 m depth | place: Canada: near Kenora, Ontario | collected... | reverse complement strand
ATGTGAGTTATTTTTTACCCGATGGCTTTGCCTATCAAGTCCCAAAATTTGGTGATCCACGGGGTGTATTTGTGGAAATGCTTAAAACTAAAGATTCGGGGCAATTCTCATACTTTACTGCTCATCCTGGTATTACCCGTGGTGGACATTATCATCATTCTAAAACTGAAAAGTTTTTAGTGATTAAGGGCCAGGCCCGTTTTGGTTTTCGACATATTTTAACGGATGAAACTTTTATGTTATTAACATCGGGTGACTTACCAACGATTGTGGAAACGATTCCTGGATGGTCACATGATATTACGAATGTAGGGGATGATGAAATGATTGTCATGTTATGGGCTAATGAAATTTTTGATCGTAATCGTCCTGATACCATTGCCAGCAAGGTGACTGATTAATGAAAAAATTAAAAGTGATGACGGTTGTAGGTACCCGACCTGAAATTATTAGACTGTCTGCCGTACTTAAAAAGTTAGATGCTACTGAAAGTATCGAACATATTTTGGTACACACCGGACAAAACTACGATTACGAATTAAATGAAATCTTTTTTAAAGATTTTGGCTTAAGGAAGCCTGATTACTTTTTGAATGCTGCGGGTAAAAATGCCGCAGAAACGATTGGTAACATTTTAATTAATGTTGATCCTATCTTAGAAGCAGAACAACCTGATGCCTTTTTAGTGTTAGGCGATACTAACAGTTGTTTATGTGCGATTCCGGCTAAAAAACGTCAAATTCCTATCTTTCACATGGAAGCGGGCAATCGCTGCTTTGATCAGCGCGTACCGGAAGAAACTAACCGTAAGATTGTTGACCATATCAGTGATATTAATTTAACCTACAGTGATATTGCCAGAGAATATTTATTAAGAGAAGGTTTACCTGCTGATCGAGTGATTAAGACGGGTAGCCCCATGTTTGAAGTGATTCACTCACGCCTAGAAGAAATTAAATCGTCTGCCGTACTTGAGGAGTTGGGCCTGACTAAAGGGGGATATTTTATTGTCTCGGCCCATAGAGAAGAAAATATCAGCTCTGATCGTCATTTCTTTGCTTTGGTTGAAACCTTAAATGCCATGGCTGAGTTGTATCAATTACCTATCATTATTTCGACACACCCGCGTACCCGTAACAAGATTGATGAACACGGTATTGTGTTTAATCCCTTAATTAAATTGATGAAGCCGTTAGGGTTTATCGATTATGTCAAGTTACAGTTAGACGCAAAAGCGGTGTTATCAGATAGTGGAACAATTTCTGAAGAATCGTCTATTTTAAATTTCCCTGCCCTTAATATTCGTGAAGCACATGAACGACCTGAGGCAATGGAAGAAGCTTCTGTAATGATGGTAGGACTTAATAAAGACCGCATATTGCAAGGATTAAAAGTATTAGAGTCTCAAGCCAATAGTGCTGAGAGAGTCACTCGCCCGGTAAGTGATTATTCCATGCCGAATGTATCTGATAAGGTGGTACGGATTATTCTGTCTTATACCGATTATATCAATCGTGTCGTGTGGCAAAAACGTTAAGCTGATGAATATTTGTCTAATCATTGATGACTATTTGCCCGATAGTATAAAAATCGGCGCTAAGATGATGCATGAATTAGCGGTTGAGTTTGTATCACGTGGTTATAGCGTAACTGTGATTACCCCTGCTCCCCACTTGCTTAAGCCCTCTGAAATAACTGAGTTAGAGGGTGTAACGGTGTGTCGTTTTAGGTCAGGTGAAATTAAGAATGTCTCTAAGGTAAAAAGAGCGATTAATGAAACGTTGTTATCTTATTATGCCTGGCGGGCTTTTAAGTCTTATTTTAAGGAGCACCCACAGGATTTAATCGTTTATTATTCACCGAGCATTTTCTGGGGAAGTCTGGTTAAACGTTTAAAGAAGCTCTGGAACGCACCGAGTTATTTGATAGTACGGGACTTTTTTCCACAATGGGTAATTGATAATGGTTTGTTGTCTGCCACTTCGCCTATTACCCGTTACTTTAGGTTTTTTGAAGCCTTAAGTTATGGGGCAGCGGATACGATTGGCATTCAATCGCCTAAGAATCTGGCTTGGTTTTCTGAGACCAGTACGGTTAAAAAACCGTTGGATTTATTGTATAACTGGGCGGCTAATGAACCCGTACCATCGGGTTCTAATGAGTATCGTGCTGCTTTGGGTTTACAGGATAAAGTTGTGTATTTTTATGGCGGCAATATTGGTCATGCTCAGGATATGATGAATATCGTTAGGCTTGCGATTGCTATGCGTAATGAAGACAAGGCACATTTTGTGTTAGTGGGTGCGGGTGATGAAGTGGAGTTAGTGCGGGCTGCGTTAACAGAACATCAATTATCCAATATGTCGTTATTGCCTCCAGTAAGCCAAACTGTTTTTAAAAATATGTTGGCTGAATTTGATATCGGTTTATTTAGTTTGCATCATGATCATACTACACATAATTTCCCCGGTAAGTTATTAGGTTATATGGTGCAAGAGAAACCCATCCTGGGTAGCGTTAATCCCAATAATGATTTACAAGAGGTGATTGAGTATGCAAATGCGGGCTTTGTAACGGTTAATGGCGATGATGAAGCTTTATTGGCTAATGCGTTAAAACTGTTACATGATGAGTCATTAAGAACAAGCATGGGAGCTAATGCTAAACAACTTTTATCCGATGTATTTTCTGTACAGGCGGCTGCTAATAGTATTTTGAATACTCTTCGCCCTACAAACGCAATTAGAATTTCCGAAGGATTTTAATGAGAACATTCTATGAAACTAAAAATGATATACTCGATTAATTTCGTAAGATCAGTTTAGTTCCAAGTAGAAAATCATGTACCCCTTTTTTTTAGCCTGTGTTCTCTTATCCCCCCTCCCCTTTGGCGCTAATCGTCCTTGGGCTTGGAGTTTGTTCGCCGTTTTATTCGGTTTACTGGGATTCGTCTTTTGTATACAAGTCTTCTTAGGCAGGCGCCAATTACACCTGAATTTTCGAGGTGTACTAAGTGCATTTATTCTATGGTGCATCCCTGTCGCTTGGGCCATGTTTCAGGCGTCAGATCTAGCACCTACCAGTTGGACACATCCTTTTTGGCCGTTAGCCTCTGGACAATTACCTAATACTGTTCAAGCGCATATCAGCGTTGATCCACAGCAAACCTGGACGGCTTTGATGCGTTTAATTAGTTACGCCATGGTATTTGCATTAAGCCTACAATTTAATCGGGATAGTGACAGAGCCGCGTTAACGTTTAAATCCATAGCTTATGCTGGTTTTGCTTATGCGCTCTACGGAGTGATTAATGATTTAGGAAAATTTGATACTATTTTGTGGTTTGACAAGTGGGTTGGCCAAGGTCTTGTTACCAGTACTTTTGTCAATCGTAATTCTTATGCGACCTATGCCGGCTTAACTTTTTTGGCAAGTATGCCATTATTGTTTGATCTTTTTCACTCTAGTCTAAAGTTTGGACTTACCAGTAATTACGGCAGACAGTATTTTTACAATAACGTATTTATTCGCGGTTGGTTCCCGTTATTGTTGGCCATTACGATTATCAGCGCATTAATAATGAGTGAATCTCGCGGTGGATTTTTAAGCACGACGCTAGGACTTTTGAGTTTAATAATTATTCTGTTAGTTAGTCATAAGATTAATAAGAAAACTGGCCTACTGACATTAGTCGGTCTGATAGCTATTATTTCTTGGGTTGTTTTAGAAAGAAGTTTTGATATTTTAATTGGTCGATTTGATGCCCTTGATATTGAGAGCGAAGGTAGATCATTAGTTTATAATTTGGTTGCTAAAGCATCCTTTGAGAATAGATGGTTAGGCATGGGCTATGGTACTTTTGATCATAGCTTTAGATTGTATCGTGACGAGAGTATTGATGGCTTTTACGATAAAGCGCATAATACTTACCTTGAAAATATTTTTGAATTAGGCTGGCTTCAAGCTTCTGCGCTATTTTTATCTATTATTTGGTTAGCTTTAATTTGTTTGCGCGGTGTTTGGGTACGGCAAAGAAATTGGCTTTATCCCGCTTTAGGTTTCGCGGCCAGTGTCTTGGTGGGGGTGCATGCTTTTATGGATTTTAGTTTACAAATACCTGCTGTAGCATATACCTATGCTTTAATTCTAGGCGCTGGCGTAGCCCAATCATTTCCTACCCGAAGAGGATAAAATAGCATTATAATGCTATCGTCTTTTCCGCATTTAATAGAAAAAGTATGTCGAACGTAGTTAATAAAATCTCTAGAAAAAAAATTAGCTGTCCTCAGTGTGGCGCCCCTCTTTATAAGGTGCATCGGAATTTTTTATATAGCGTGATTAATTTATTCGTTCACATTAGGCGATATAAATGTGTAAATAAAGAATGTCGACTCAGTAAGTTAAATGTGTCCAAAAGACAGTTATCGGTCAGAAATCCATTTAAGCCATTTAATCCCTTAAAAAACAAACTAAACATGTTAATTTTGATTCTATTAATTATGGTTTTTTGGTCTTATATTATTAATAGCTATATCGTTAATTTAGGAATAACGAAATATACGGAAGGATAGTTGATATTTTTATAACTGTGTCCTCCATAATTGCTTGATTATTGTCTTTGTCACACAGTAACAATACTGCGTAGGGATTTTGGTACTGTACCTTTAGGGTATAAGGCTGGAATTCAGGTGCTAGCAAGCGCCTATCATGCTTCGTGGCTTCTATAAGAATCTCCCCATCGCTTCCGGTTATTGGCGGTACAGACAAAGTTGAGAAGTAGGCATTTACTGCCGAACTCAGATTGACCATTTTCACTGACAAAAGCCCTCTTGTGGTCTCATCAGGTATAGCGGAAACAGATGCAGCACAGGAAGTCAACTGCATAAAGCATGGTTCCGTCGGTTGCAATATGTGAAGCAAAACCGAACAACCAAGCTATGCATTTTTGACGGATATTGTCATCAGATATGTGGCTAGCTTCGGAGACCCCTTTTCGTAATAATGCCACCGCACTATGTTTATGCATAGCGTCTGCCCATTTGCTGGAATTGGTATCCAATATGTCGAGGTAGGGATAATGTCGTGTTAAGCCGGATGTGGTCAAGCCTACCAAGAATTAAAGCAAAATATCAACATTGGTTTAATTTGACAAGGATGGTGCTAGCGCCTACATTAGCTCACATAAAACCTTAAGGAGCTATAGAAATGACCACCATTACTTTTGACATGCTTAACCTAGTAGACAAGCTTAAAAATGCTGGCTTTGATCAAAAGCAATCCGAGGCCGTGATCCGCGTAATAGTTGAAGCTCAAGATGGACTTGTCACAAAGCATGATTTAACTGAAGTAAAAAATGAAATCAAATCCGATATAAGCATCCGTTTTGAAAGAGTAGATGGCGAATTAAAACTTAATCGGTGGATGCTGGGTGTATTGTTGGCTGGAGTGATGTCCATTGTCGTTAAGACATTTTTCTAATTTGACAACACACTTTCTGAAGGCTATCTTGGTGCTATTAAATATACGGAGCTTTAAAGATGCGTTTGTGCGTGCTATTGTAGAATCTCAATATGAATTAGCCACCAAGAGAGACCTGACAGACCTCGAAAACAGGTTAATCATTAAGTTGGGCGGTTTGATTGCTATTGCTATCGGTATAGTAGCCGTTTGCTCAATCGCTTCCAGCATATATATCACCCAATCTTCCCAACAGTCTTCAACTCGCACTGCTTGTAACAAGCGATAATAATCTGTCTTTGTTCTGACTATATAACTACTTAAATACAATACAGGAGTATCTAGCAACCCTTCCTTGACCAAATACAACACATTAATTATACGGCCTGTGCGCCCATTACCATCATAAAAAGGATGTATACTCTCAAACTGGTGATGTATCAGCGCCATCTTAATTAACGGATCAACATCAAAAAGCTCGGGATCATTGACAAAACGCTCCAAGTCACTCATCAACACTACTATTTCTGCTAGTTCCTGAGGTGGTGTGTAGACAACCTGTCCTGTTGCATCTTTTAAATTTGTTCCAGGCAATTTACGAAAACCAGCATTATTTTGTTCAAGCTCAGCTTGAATCTGGATGATATGATTCGATGTCAGTAATCCATTCTGATTAACCTGATCAAAGCCCACTCGTAATGCCTGTCGATATCGTAGCACCTCTTTTGCCGCAGAGTTCGCAAATACTTCAGGCGACACATCGTCTTTAAACAACTCATCATGTGTTGTAATTATATTTTCAATTTCCGAACTATCCTTTGCTTCTTGCAATCCCAGTGTGTTAATCAAGATACCTTGGTTTGGTATCGATCCAGCAATACCTTTTAATTCCGCTAGCCTTCTACTACTAAGCGCCAGTTTTTTTAAAATTTCTGGAGTTTCAAATCGTGCAACGTCAAGCTGATAAAGCGGGGTAATTTGATGCATTCGATGTTTCCCTAACGATAACATGTATAATTGATTACATTTTTTATACATATTAACTTACTCGTATATAGAAAATTAATTTTTTATACACGTTATCTGAAAATCAGCAAAACTTTTGGCATTCAAAGAAAATTTAACGCTATCATGGGCACGCCATTCATAATAGCAAACGCAAATAGTTTCTGGAGAATTAAGGTACTATATCCGTTCTCTGTACACTAAACGAGTTAGTATCCTGAAAGAATTTATAGGTTGGGTGAGTTATGAGATGTTACAACATATCTCAGTGCATCATAATTTCATCAAAAAGCCCCATATTACCGAACTTATTTAATGTAACTGCTTGATTATATTGGGGTGAACGATGGGGCTCGAACCCACGACAACCGGAATCACAATTCTAACTGACTTCCTTATTTATCATAAAGTTAGCTTGCTTATTTGTCACCAGTTGTAACAAATCAGGCATTGATTTTAAAGATGTTTTATTTTATTTGTCACCAGATTTTTAACCCGTAAACACCCATTTAAATCGCTTCAACATGCAGCCTCACCCCCAATGCTTTGCATACTTTAGAAATAGTATCGAAGCGCGGACGGGCATTAGGTCGTAATGCCTTATAAAGCGCCTCACGGGTAATTCCAGAAGCACGAGAAATATCAGTCATTCCACGAGCGCGGGCAATATCACCAAGCGCAGCCGCTAATAAAGCCGGATCTCCATCTTCAAGAACCAAATTTAAATAGACAGTAATGTCCTCATCGTCGCGCAACTGTTCCGCCATATCAAAATCAGGCAAATCGGATATTTTAATTTTCTTGGTCATTGTTTAATCCTCTAAGTTAGACGCAAGTAATTGCGCCCTGGTAATGTCGGCCGCTTGTGTGGATTTATCACCACCACCCAGCATGACAATAATCAAGTTGCCACGTTGCACAAAGTACATGCGCCACCCTGGGCCGAAATGTTCACGCATTTCAAACACACTATCGCCAACGGGTTTAATGTCGCCCATATTTCCCAGTGTCGCCTTACGTAAGCGCGTCTCCAAGCGTAAACGGGTCACCCGATCTTTATGTCCGTTAATCCATCGATCGAATTCAGGAAGGCGTTTTATTATTATCATGATTAAAGTGTAATCGTTTGGTTACAGTAGGTCAAGTGTTGACAATACAATTGACAACCCCATTTCGACCGTCTATTTTAGCGCCATTAAACGACGGATATAAAAACAGTGAGAGTAGCGGGTGTACCTGAAAGCCAGGCCGAGGTGTTTTCGGAAGCCTTTAAAGTAGCTCAGGGAGAAGCAGAACAGGGAATTGATTGGATACTTTTCATGTTTGATGACTTAAAGCATAAAGGTGAACATTTATCGACTAAAATTGTTGCATTAAACTATCTTTAGCTATCTAAACGGCATTGATTGATTTTACTAACCAAGCAGGCACTTGGCTAATCAAAACCCCTTGACCGCTTTATCTCCTCGGCGTTAGCTTAAGCACTCTACCATCGAGTTCATCAGTTAAAACCCAGATTGAGCCATAAATAAACCCGCCTGCCCTTTATAAAAAACCAGTGGTACAGCAGAAATTGGAATCGATAATTTGCCGTCTTTAAGTAAACCGTGTTTTTACTTATGAAGGCAATCCTGTTGGAAAAGCAGGAACGCTCGCATGGCGGAAAGCACTAAAGCGATCTGGTATTGAAAAATTTAGATGGCACGATTTACGCCATACCTGGGCAAGCTGGCATGTTCAAAATGGAACGCCTCTTAACATCCTCAAAGAAATGGGAGGGTGGGCGAGTTATGAGATGGTACAAAAATATGCACACTTAGCTCCAGAACATCTGGCTGAGTTTGCAGGAAACGCTAAAGTTGCAAAAAGGTTGCAAGGTAAAACGATATTAATTTAAATATCGCCTAACTTACTGATTATATTGGGGTGAACGATGGGGCTCGAACCCACGACAACCGGAATCACAATCCGGGACTCTACCGACTGAGCTACGCTCACCATAATATGATAATCTTGAACCGCTTTTGATTGGTGCGCTTGGCAGGACTCGAACCTGCGACCCCCGGCTTAGAAGGCCGGTGCTCTATCCGGTTGAGCTACAAGCGCTAAACTGGTCGGGATGGAGGGATTCGAACCCCCGACATCCTGCTCCCAAAGCAGGCGCGCTACCAAACTGCGCTACACCCCGATGTCTCTTTTAGCGTGGCTGGTTAATTTAAAACCACCCTTGAAGAGCTGACTATTCTAACGACACATACCTTTATCGTCAACTATTTTCTTAAAAAATTTAAATAATTTACAATTTTCCTTTAACTAATTGATAAACAGCTTCCACAGTCACATCAACATCTTTTAGGATTTCGTCTAATTCTTTTAACTTGGCTTCGGCAAACGCCCTGTCTTTAAGACTACTGGTATTGATATAAACATTAAGTGCTGCACTTTTTAAACCGCTATAAGCAGCCATCACAGCGGCACCTGCATCACTAATTACACCTAAACTACCTTTTTCTGCCGCATAACGACTTAATTCCACGGCTTTTGCACAGGCGCGAGCACATTCTAAAGGAATTTCTGTAGCTGCCTTTAAAACAGCCTGTATAGCTTCTGTACGAGCTACTTTTTCAATATCTGTTTCTTTTGGCAAACCGTATGCATTCATTAATTCATTGAACACATCAATATCCGCTTTAATCAACCCCATAAGTTTTTCACGTAGAACTTCAGCTTGTTGCAACAAGGCTTGCATCTCATTTTCAACTTCGGCGTATTTGGGTTTTCCAATGGTCAAATTACAGACCATACTAATCAACGCTGCTGACTGGGCTCCCATTAAAGCCGATACGCTGCCCCCCCCTGGAGTTGCAGATTTACTGGCCAATTCATCAAGAAAGATTTGAATAGATTTATCTTTAATTTCACTCATCAGGTTATTTAATAAAATTAGTTAGTCAACTTTTGCATCAAGGGCCTTAATTTTATAGCCCAAGTCATTAATTTATAGCTTATTTAAAAACTACTCACGACGCCAACTGGTTTGTCCATTGGGACTATCTTCCAGAATAACGCCCTGCTCCTTTAAATCATCACGAATTTTATCAGCCAATGCCCAGTTCTTGGCTTTTTTGGCATCCAATCGAGCCTGTATGCTTTGCTCGATTGCTTCATTAGTTAGCGCATCATCGTCTATCACACTGCTCTTTAAAAAGTCTTCTGGATCATCTTGTAATAACCCCAACAGATTCGCTAATTTTTTTAAAGTAGCCGCTAAAACTTGCGCACCTTCTAGATCGATTTCTTTGGCTTTATTTAATTCTCTCGCCAAGTCAAATAATACAGATAATGCTACTGGTGTATTGAAATCGTCATCCATGGCTTTTTTAAATGCATTTTTGTAATCTTCTGCATCAGCCCGTACCAATGTATCATCAACACCAGACTCCGCAAGGTTCACACCTCGTAAAGAGGTATAAAGCCTTTTTAATGCCGCCCCCGCATCATTCAATTGCTCATCTGAATAATTTAACGGACTGCGATAATGACTGGAAAGAATAAAAAAGCGAATGATTTCTGGCTTATATTGTTTAAGCACTTCTCGCACAGTAAAGAAATTACCCAAAGACTTAGACATCTTTTCTTCATTCACGCGCACAAAGCCGTTATGCATCCAGAGATTTACAAAGGTCTCTCCTGTTGCCCCTTCTGACTGGGCTATCTCATTTTCATGATGTGGAAACTGCAAGTCCATCCCGCCGCCATGAATATCAAAATGATTGCCTAAGCAGCAGGTAGACATCGCTGAACATTCAATATGCCAACCGGGGCGACCTAATCCCCACGGAGACTCCCAGGCGGGTTCATTGACTTTTGCCATTTTCCATAAGACAAAGTCCAAAGGATTATGCTTTGCTAAATCGACATCTACACGCTCACCTGCTTGCAGATCATTCAGGTTTTTACCCGATAATTGCCCATAATTATTAAATTTAGTGACAGCATAAAATACATCCCCATTGCTACCAACATAAGCGAGTCCATTTTTAATTAATACATCAATCATCTCTACAATACTATCGATTGACTGAGTCGCTTTAGGCTCAATATCTGGAGGCAAAACACCTAGAGCACGCTCATCTTGATGCATTGCCTCAATAAATCGCTCGGTCAATTGATTAAAGTCTTCGCCATTTTCGTTGGCCCGCTGGATAATTTTGTCGTCAATATCAGTGATATTTCGCACATAGGTTAAATCGTAATCCAGATATCGAAAATATCGGGCCACCGTGTCGAATACCACCATAACGCGTGCGTGTCCGATATGGCAATAATCATAAACTGTCATCCCACAAACGTACATCCCCACTTTGCCTTCAACACGCGGTTTGAATTCTTCTTTTTTTCGAGTCAGGGTGTTGTATATTTTTAGCATAAATTTCTAAAGTAGGATTAATCGGCAACAAAACGTTACAATTTACCAAGCGTGTACTTCTCTTTCAAGATAAAAACACCTAAAATTTGCAATTTATGCAGTTATAAAGGACCTAACAATGCGCAAACTCATCGTTTTTATGATGTTAATTCTAACCACAACACTCTCTTTTGCAACGGAAAAATCTATGTCAACAGCTCAACCCAAAGTTAAATTAATCACTACTCTCGGTGAGATTACTATTCAGTTAAATACTGAAAAAGCGCCTATCTCATCAGCAAATTTTTTAGCCTATGTTAAAGCTGGCTTTTATGATGGCACTATTTTCCACAGAGTCATTCCTGGCTTTATGGCTCAAGGCGGTGGATTCGATACCAGTTTTAAACAAAAAGCCACTCAAGCGCCTATCATAAACGAAGCTGATAACGGTTTAACCAATACACGTGGCACCTTAGCCATGGCACGTACTAATGATCCAAATTCAGCAACTGCGCAATTTTTTATCAACTATAAAGATAATACATTTTTAAATCATACCGGTAAAAATGCAAGCGGTTGGGGTTATGCGGTATTTGGTGAAGTCATTGAAGGCATGGATGTCGTGGATGCGATGGCTAAAGAACCGACCGGCAATCATGGTGGACATCAAGACGTACCTAAGAAAAATATCATTATTGATAAAGCTGAAATCATAAATCCTTAAGATTAAAATAAAAAGTAGTAAGGTTAATTACCTGTCCTTACTACTTTTCTCATCGTTTAATCTCTTAACCATTGATAGTAAATTCTCTATGAAGCAAGATATTCTGTTTATATCAGATTTGCATATCGGATTTGATAAACCAGAAATTACCCAGCGATTTCTGTTGTTCCTGACCAATAGAGCACCTAAAGCATCTGCAGTTTATATTCTGGGTGATCTTTTCGATGTCTGGATAGGTGATGACGATCAAACACCACCCAATAACAGAATTCGTAAACAGCTTAAACATCTCACGTCCACAGGGACTGCTGTTTTTTTGCAACCGGGTAATAGAGATTTCCTGCTAGGTAAACAATTTTGCCAGGATACCGGTGTGACTCTGTTAGGAGATTATGAGGTCATTGATTTACACGGGACCCCCACATTACTAACCCATGGCGATTTATTATGTACTGATGATCTGGCTTATCAGGCGTTTAGGAATAAATCTCACACCCAGGAATGGCAACAAAATGTATTATCCAAGCCGTTAATAGTGCGACTTCTGGTCGCACGTTGGTATCGATTACGGAGCTTTTTTCATAAGAGAAAAAAATCAAATGAAATCATGGATGTTAACCAGGATACCGTCCAGGAAGCAATGTCTAACCACCATTGTTTACGCCTGATTCATGGACATACTCACCGACCCAATGAACATAATTTTGTATTAGATAACGAACCCGCTCAACGTTTTGTTTTAGCAGCTTGGACTAAAAAGGCCGGAGAGGTGTTATGCTGTAACAGGGAAGGCTTTAAAAGAGAGCTTATTTAAAATAATGTTTAGCCTCTAAATCAGCTAAGGTATTAGATTTTTAAGCAATTCTAACTCAACCCCTTACTTTAATATTATTAAAATTTGACTTTTGTGTCAAAATCATTAAATCTAATGGCTTGGCTCGAATTGATTCTTAAGTTTATTGGACGTCAAAACTAGCCAAAAAACTAATATTAGTCTAAAAAATCATAATCAGTATTTTGTCTAATTAACAAAATACCAGGAGAAATATAATATGAAGAAGCCTTTAAAAAGTTGGCTACTTGCTACCAGTGTAGCTGCTATTTTAGCTGCACCTGCAATTTCAACGGCTAACAGTGGTGTTGACACTCTAACTAAAGACTCAGCTAACTGGGCAACTTGGGGTGGCGATTACGCCGGCACACGTTACAGCAAATTGGATGAGATCAACGCAACAAACGTTAAGAATCTACAACCAGCATGGACTTTTTCAACAGGTGTTTTACGTGGTCACGAAGGTGGTCCATTGGTTGTTGACGATATTATCTATATCCACACGCCATTCCCAAACACTGTTTACGCTCTTGATCAAAAAACTCAAGCCGTTATCTGGGAGTTTACTCCAACTCAAGACGCTGACGTTACTATCCCTGTAATGTGCTGCGACACTGTTAACCGTGGTTTAGCTTACGGTGACGGCAAAATCTTCTTACAACAATCTAACACTGTTTTAACTGCATTAGATGCAAAAACAGGTAAAAGAGTATGGAGCGTTCAAAACGGTGATCCTAAATTAGGTATGACCAACACAAACGCACCTTTAGTTGTTAAAGATACTGTTTTAACCGGTATTTCTGGTGGTGAATTTGGTGTTCGTGGTTTCTTGGCTGCGTATGACATCAACACAGGTAAATTACGTTGGAAAGGTTATAGCATTGGACCAGATAAAGACACTTTAATCGATCCAAGCAAAACAACGACTTGGGAAAACGGTAAAGTAACTCCAGTTGGCGCAAACTCAAGTATCAAAACTTGGGAAGGTGACCAATGGAAAATCGGTGGTGGTACTACTTGGGGTTGGACAAGCTACGATCCTAAATTAAACTTGATCTACTACGGATCAGGCAACCCATCTACCTGGAACCCTGTACAACGTCCTGGTGACAACAAGTGGTCTATGTCTTTATGGGCTCGTGACGCTGACACCGGTGCTGTTAAATGGGTTTACCAAATGACTCCACATGATGAGTGGGATTTTGACGGTATCAACGAAACAGTTTTAGTTGATCAAGAAGTTAAAGGCAAATTGCACAAAACTATCGTGCATTTTGACCGTAACGGCTTTGGTTATACTTTAGATCGTGAAAATGGTGAATTATTAGTTGCTGAAAAATTCGACAAATCAGTAAACTGGGCTTCACACGTTGACCTGACTACGGGTCGTCCACAAGTTGTTTCTAAATACTCTACTGAACAAAACGGTGAAGACGTTAGAACTGATGGCGTATGTCCAGCTGCATTAGGAAGTAAAAACCAACAACCGGTTTCTTACTCACCACAAACTGGCTTATTCTACATTTCTGGTAACCACTTATGTATGAACTACGAACCCTTCGAAGTTTCATACACTGCGGGTCAACCTTATGTAGGTGCGACTTTAGATATGTTACCAGCAGGCGCTGACGTAATCACTGGCAAACCTGATGGCACCACTAACTTAGGTCAGTTTACTGCGTTTGATGCAAAGACAGGTAAAATTGCCTGGTCTAACAAAGAACCGTTCTCTGTATGGTCTGGTTCTGTAGCAACTGCAGGTGGCATAGTATTCTACGGTACTTTAGAAGGTTACTTGAAAGCTGTTGACGCTAAGACAGGTAAAGAATTGTATAAATTCAAAACGCCATCAGGCATCATCGGTAACGTAAATACTTGGAGCTACAAAGGCAAGCAATATGTTGGCGTTCTTTCAGGTATCGGCGGCTGGGCTGGTATTGGTATCGCAACTGACTTCGGTAAACAATTAGAAGCTGCACAAGAAAAAGCAGCGGCTGAAACTGATCCAGTTAAAAAAGCTGAGTTAGAAAAAATTGCTTTGAAGATTTCACAAGAAGGTTTAGGTGCTAACGGCGCTTACGCAAGCTTGGGTTCTTTCACTAAGCAAGGTGGTGCATTCACTGTATTCGCATTACCTAACAACTAATCCTTCTATTTTTTTAGATTGATGGTTGAAAAACCCTGGTTGATTATTCAACCAGGGTTTTTTTTGGCTTTACTTTTATTATTTATCCATGCTGATTTGTACCCTAAAATGAAAAAGTGGTTGCTAGCCTTTTGCCTTATTTTCAACTTTAATCTAATACCTTACGCATTCGCTGAGGATGAAAGCCCTGAAAACCCACAAAGCCCAGCTCGGCAATTAACGATCAAACTTGACACTGACACTCAGAAATCATCAGGCATTGAGACGCTGACTCTCGAAGCCACCCACCATAACACTGAATTTACTGCACATGGCAAGGTTATCAACCTACAGCCGCTATTAGCATTGCGGAACCGTTATTTACAAACATTAACGGAACAAAGTAGTGCTAAGGCCCGATTTAAGCAGTCAGAACAAAGCTTTATTCGGCAAGAAGATTTATATCTACACGGCGCCAGCTCCAAACGAAGCTTTCAAGAACAACAAGCCCTTTGGGAGGCCAACAAGGCCCAAGCTGAAGCCACTGATTTTCAGGGTAAAGCCGTTATTGATGAAACCCGATTATTATGGGGTAAAGAATTATCAGACTGGGCGTTATCGAGTAACTCAAACAAGCTTAATCCATTTTTGACTAACAAAAAAAAGCTTATCCAGATTACTCTACCCAGTAATAAGCACTTACCAGAAACTATTAAAACCCTTTTTATTGAAGCTTCAGGCGATCGGAGTAAAGCGCACAAAGCCGAATTTATTTCCCCAGCCACCCAAACAGAAACAGTAGCGCAGGGAGAAAGCTATTATTTTCAGGTGGAAGCAAAAAATATACTTACAGGGATGAATCTAACCGCCTGGATTCCTGAACAAGTTGAACAAAGAAATGGCGTTACCATTCCCAAATCTGCTTTACTCTGGCACCTGGATCAAGCTTTTGTTTATCTTCAGGTCAATGAAGATTCATTTATGCGCAGAACCCTAGCAACCTATACCCCTGTCGCTGATGGTTATTTCGTTCCAGATGCAATCAAACCCGGTGAGCAGATTGTGACAAAAGGCGCTCAAATGCTCCTATCCGAGGAATTAAAAAATCAAATCCCGACTGAAGACGATGATTAATTCATTAACATGCGCCCTAAGGGACTTTCTTTATCAACGGCTGAACCCTGTTCAGAATAAGTCACACCACACTGTTCGATAATTTCTGATAGCTGATCATGCTGTGCTTTATGTTGCTGGGCAAGATCTTGCAATACGCTACCAATCTCACCATCAATAATGCTAAAGGCGCCAGCCAAACCCTTATTTAGCCCTTTAAAAGCACTCTTTTTTAAGGAGGGTTGCATTTTCTTTACTATAAAAAAAGGCATCAACCAACTCAAGGCAATAAGCAAACTACTATGTATAGCAAAGTCGACCCCTAAATAATGATTATCCACCATATTGCTAGCATAAAAACTCGTGAACACCTTGTATCCCACCCAACTCATAGCCGTTAAAGGCAATACTATTTCGCAGACGCGCAAACATTTTAAAATCATCCTCTGTAAGAGGTTACCTGGATTTGCAAGTGCCATCCGAGCAGCAAGCTCTGTTTGAGTTTGAATAATTTTGGGGGCTTTCTCTCGTATTGAGGCGATGGGCTGTTTAAACGGAAAGACAGGAACACCCCGTTGATCTAACTCTATGATAAATTCATCGATGGTATCGTCAAAACGGGCTTGAGCCCACTCATCCCATAATGACTGTTTTGTCGTTGATGAATGAGACACTAAGTCGGCCGCATGATCAGCATAGTAATCTGCCATAGCTTTTAACGGCCATACAAAGCCTTGTTGCAATGATTTTACAGTCTCTAGCCATTGACTTTGCCATAACCCTATAAGCTGCTGAAAATCGATTTCTGACCCCAGATTTAAAGCAGCAGACTGTAGCTTGGTCTTTAATTCGTATTTACGTAATTCCGACCCTCTTTGCTCCAATTGCTCAACAGCATGACCCGTCGCCAAGGATCGGATGGCTGATTCTAAGGCGACAAACTCATCAGCCAGCAACTCTTCTGAACAGACCGTTTTAAAGATAAACGGCTCTGAAAAACCTACTTTTTGTAATTGCTGTTTAAAATCTTCAAATTGACCTGGTTGGCCTCTATCCCACTGATTAAAGACAAACAGCCACGCATGCTTTGCCCCTTCTGCCAGCAACAAACGCCAGGCTTTTTCATCTTTGTAACGTTCAGGACTCACCACATAAATCAGCACATCGATATAAGGCAGCCATTGAAACACCAAGTGCTTATTGCTCTGCACGGTACTGTCAAAATCTGGCATATCTATCCAGACCACCTGTTTGTTGGCCGGGTTATCATGCTGGGAAACATTAATTTTGGCCAGTTGTTGCTCAGGTAAATGCTGCATGGCAACACTTTCATGATGAAACAACGTCACTTCCCTTGATGTTGGACGCACGACACCGGCTTTGGCTATTGGCTTCCCCGCCAGCCTATTTAACAAAGTACTTTTACCAACACCAGTCCCCCCCATAAATGCAACAATTAAAGGTCGGGTTGTATTTTGTGCTGCTAATCTGGCAGTAGAAAACAAAGTATCTGGAGTGCGCGTTTCAGATTGACCTAACTGCTCCGCTGTTTCTGGGCTTATCCAACCCAGAGCCTGAGCTTGTTTAGCCCAATACTTTGTTTTTTCTATTAAATCAGAGTAATCGTAAGCCATGTCGCTTTTCTGTCAATTGTTGTTCAACTGCCTGCAGTTGAGTAGAAGGAATATTGAAATGATGCATTGTTGATAATTGCTCAGGTAACTGCAAAAGTTTTTGAGCGATCCCATCAACAAACAAGGTCTGTTTAACCGTATTGAGCTGCTGTTGTTTTAATTCATATTCTACTTTGTGCATATAACTGCCAATCGCACTTTCGGTGAGTAGAGAGGTGATTGTTAACATAGCCGGTGCAAAAATCAAATCATGTACCCCTATTCCCCCCATATGTAAGGTCAAGGCAATGGCTGCTGCATCCGCTGTTACACGTGTAGCCCTTAATCCATTTAATACAACCGGCTGTTCCTGAAGTTTAAAAAACAAACGCTGCGCTGTTTTTTCAACATCTTGTTGAAAGTCAACATGATACGTTTTTGCCATCGAACTAAATTCCAATAAGAAATCTGGCCGTTGACGACGTAATAGACTGTTAATCTCTTTCCACCAGGTCCGTTGATGATCTTCCTCCGCTTTGTCCATCAAGCGATCTGTTAATTGAATAAATAAATGCTCGGCAATTTGATTTAATATAACCAACTCCTGACTGCTATCCGCTATATGCTGCCTTTTTCTCCCCAGATTCATCATCTTTCGTATCGGCCAGGTTAGCACCTTACGCGCTCCTGTTAAGACGCCTGCTAGACCTGGAATTTCCAATAAAGTCAATAATTCAGCCAAGGCATGCTGAAAGGTTTCATAATGCCGGGGATGATTTAGATAATCCCGCTGATAATTTTCCAGGGCCTGTTTTATCGCAACACTTACCATATCATGCCAGGCACTGGCTGCATGATGTTCGGCAATAACAGGCTCTAACCAACTCTGCCAATATTTCTTGACTAACTCTTGCTCAAAACGGGGCTGTTTCTTATGATTGATTTTACTGGCCAGGTCTCTAAGTAAGTTTTGTTTGGCTTCTGGCCAAACAGGTAAGCCAGTTTGCCGTTGATAATACAAAGGCACAACCTCAGGAAAGGCATCGTTTCTTGCCAACTGCCATTTTTCTTTCAGGGATTGAATTAATATGTCTTCTGACCCTTCACTTAATTTATTCAAGCAAATAATAGTCGGTTGATGAAGTTCTTCAAGCGAAGACATCATGTCCCAAACAGATTGATCGGCGTATTTTTCTTTACTGACCACTAAAATAACAATGTCCGCCAAGGCGATTGCTCTCAGCACACCTTCTTTATAAACCACTGAATCGATGGAATCAAAATCAGGCGTATCCCAAAGAATTCCTGCAGGTAAATAGCGAGAAGATGACGTAACTTCAGCTAATGAATAACAATCATATCGCTCTCTTGTTAAGGCGAGTTGGTGTACCTGTTGAAAACGACCGAAATAGTGTTGTAAGTCTTGGCACTCCGCCTGAGTTATTCCCTGACAAAACCCTTGAGCATGAATAGTATGCCCAGCTAACGGACTAACACCAGCGGCATGACTGTTAAGCAACACATTAACCAGTGTACTTTTACCTGCTTGGGTTGGACCAATAATAGCCAACTGCAACGGTTGCGCCAATGACCTGCTCATTAACTGGCCTTTACGTATAAAAGCTTCTGCTAATGTCAACTGATCAATACGTTGTTGATAGCTTATTCTACCGACTTCGGAACCTAATTGACCCAGCATTATCTGGTAACGCTGATTTAATAATTGAATAAATTCCAGCATATAAACTTAGCTCAAGGTTATAATAACCCACCATTTTACTTCGTTTGGTGAATTGGCGTTATAAATACAATAATATTAACCCGTACCTTACTTCGAGGTTATCTTAAATGAAGAAATTATCTAGCTTATTGCTCATTTTTTGCTGTGCAAGTCTAGTTGCCTGCGGTAAAGGGCAAGAAATAAACGGACATAATACATCCACTGCCTACCGCTCAGTAAAAGCACTTAAAAATCGATTGCCTGCAGAAAACCGTATTGAATTTGAAGTCTCTTTTTGGACTATCAGGGACTCCAAAAAGGATGATAAAGAATTCTTAGCTGCTGTTGATGGTAAAACCCCTCAAGAAATTATCACCTTAGGCAAAGAACTTTATCAGGAACGAAAAGCAGCCGGCTTTAAAGGGTATGAAGAATACACTAGCTGGGAAAACATGATCACAAAATTCAGTCAGGAAAGAAATGATCAGGAAAACCGTAAAGGTAAGTCTAAAGAAGCCATAGAAAAAGATAAAGCAAACGATGTACTGTACAAGCTCTAATATGTAAGTGTTAAACTTTCTTAACGAAGAGGCAAGGCCTTTTGTTCTACCAAGGTAGAAAAAAAGCGACTTGCCTCTTCGATAGTTTGTTCCATTGCAAAAATCAGTTGAGAAATATCCACACTCATTTCAATAAACTCATGTTGCAAAGCAGCAATCGCTTGAGAGTTTAGGTTATGCTTAAGGTATAAAACCTGATCTTTAAATGCAGACAAAACGGGATGAATTTTACTTTCAGCTCTCTGCATCGCCTTAATCAGCTTTGAATAATTCTGTTTTGCTGCTTTTAGCTGCTGCTTACTGTGATTTCGTAACGTCCGATTACTGTATTCATTTAATTCATTTTCCCACTCTATAAATAAGGCTTCACTCACTTCTTGAATCGCTTTAATTTTATGACTCACCGCTTCAGATTTAGTGCAACAAAACTGGTATTGTCTATTCAATAAATGATATCTTTGCTCCAGCGTAGAATCACTGACAGTCACCACGCTTTTAAATCGCTTCAGTGTCTCTTCAAACTCTTCTTTAGTTTCCTGAAGACTAATGCACGCCTGACCTACCTGATGTACAACGATTTCTCGCTTATGTTCACCAATGGACTCTCTGGTTTGAAAATAAATCTTTCTGAACTTTTTAAAAAAGAACTGACTGATTAAATTAAGTGAATTTGATACGGTATTGGACTTAGCCATTTATTTTTTCTATATAGAGATACAATTATTTTTTATATACGCTTATTATAAAAGCTTTATGATTTGTAACCAATGCCAAGTCCATGCACAATAGGTTAGAAAATACACCTTTATCAATATTTAACAAGAGAATTGACCCTATTAATGTCGCTACAAAAACAACCTGCTTCGCTACCTTACTTTGCTGATAGCTCAGCGCTTTTTTCATTAATTGCCGATCAGCCCTGGTCAGTTTTTCTCGATAGTGGTTTTCCTCATAGTAATCAAGGTCGATACGACATTCTTGCAACTGACCCGGTATGCACTTTAGTCACTCAAGGCGAAACTACCCGGATCACTCGTAATCATGTAACGATAAGCTCTACTGCAGACCCGTTTGATCTGGTAAAAGCAGAACTCTTACCACCGGTTGATGGCTATGAAGATCTACCGTTTAATGGCGGTGCTATAGGTTATTTTTCTTATGATTTAGCGAGACGATTAGAAAACCTTCCGGTTATCGCCCAGGATGCTGAACAAATTGCTGATATGGCTATCGGCATTTATAACTGGGCAGTTATTGTTGATCATCAAGAACAAAAAAGTTTTTTAGTCGGTCTGGATGAGAATGATGAACAAAAATGGCAAGCCTTAATTGAGCAGTTCAGTCATTTACCTGATCATAGTGAGTACGAAAGCTTTAAAGTAGTCAGCGACATCGAATCCAATATGGACATCAACGCCTATACCGATGCTTTCAACCGAATTAAACACTATTTGAAAGAGGGTGATTGTTATCAGGTTAATCTGGCTCAACGCTTCGTTGCCCAATGTGTTGGCTCTCCCTGGGTGGCATATAACTCATTACGCGAGCTTAATGCCGCCCCTTTCAGTGGCTATCTTAACTTCCCTGAAGTACAAATCTTAAGTTCATCACCTGAACGCTTTTTAAAGCTGACGGATGGACATGTTGAAACGAAGCCCATTAAAGGCACGCGTCCCCGAAAACAGGATGACTCTGAAGATCAAGCACAAATAAAATCACTTGAAAACAGTTACAAAGATAAAGCTGAAAACCTGATGATTGTTGATTTACTGCGTAATGATATTAGTAAAACCTGTCAAAAAGGTTCGGTAAAAGTACCGGTTATTTTCAATATAGAAAGCTATACAACCGTGCATCATTTAGTCAGTACCATTACAGGGATTTTAGCCGAAGATCAACATGCCCTGGATTTATTAAAAAGCTGCTTTCCGGGTGGATCCATTACCGGTGCGCCTAAGATTCGTTCGATGGAAATTATTGAAGAACTGGAACCTAATCGACGAGGCGTCTATTGTGGTGCGATAGGTTATATTGGTTTTAATGGCAATATGGATACTAATATCGCTATACGAACACTGGTTCATTCTAACAACACCATTCGATTCTGGGCGGGTGGCGGTATTGTTTATGATTCAAAAATGGAAGAGGAATATCAGGAAAGTTTTGATAAAGCGAGTGCCATGCTGACCTTGTTACAGCAACTAACTGAGAGAAATGATAGTCATTAAACTGGGTGGCAGTCTCTCTCAGGCCGAGACACTGGTTAGCTGCTTAGATCGACTAGAACAGCGATATAAAGATAAAGCCGTCGTGATTGTTCCCGGTGGCGGTGCCTTTGCCGATCAGGTCAGACTCGCTCAAGCACGTTGGCAGTTTGACGATGTCACTGCACATAGAATGGCTATTTTAGCCATGCAACAGATGGCCTTGTTAATTCATGGCCTTAAAAGTCAGTTTACACTTGTTAATTCAACCCTGGACATTACGGAACGACTTAAACAAGGCGAAGTATTCATCTGGTCCCCAGAAATTGATGAACTCGATAAAGCGTTTGTTCCCGCCTCTTGGGATGTTACTTCTGATAGCCTGGCCGCCTGGTTAGCACAGACTATTTCAGCTCAGACACTTATTCTGGTTAAATCCGCTTTAATTGATAAAAACCTGACCCTAGAACAACTGGCTGAACAGCAAATTATTGACCGAGGATTTTGTCGCTTCGTCTCAACAACGACATTCAAAATAAACATCATTAATCAACAAAACTTATAAAAAAAACACCAGTGGATTATTGAAATCCACTGGTGGTGTAGAAAGTGTAAACGTTTATAAATTACAAGCTTTTGCTCTAGTTAATGATCATCTGATTAAAATAGCGATTATTCAATCATCTACTTTACGGGTATCAGTTTACTTCTCAATTCTTGAGGTACGTCATTTAAACTTATAATTCTATCTTGAATAGGCGATGGTCCCATACTATGACTTTGTGGTGTTAAATCAACACTGAAGGATTCTGGCAGTCTAAACATTGCACCTGTTGCTGGATCGATAATTAACAATCCAAGTATTCCACCAAAAACCAGATTTCCCCAATACCAGCCATTTAAACTTGTATCTAAGGTCGCTGTTTTTTCTTGGAAGCCCTCTTTTGTAAAATGCAGAGTATATTTTTCACCATCAAAAAAACCTGCTCCACTCGCTAAATTGACAGTTGATGGCGTTGTACCTGAGTGTATTTTGTCACCTTTTTGATTCGTAATGGTAAAAGCAGTTGAATCAGGCGTGCTTTTAATGGCAACAGGCCAGCTTGATTGGCTAATTATGCTCGCACAACCTTGCAATAAAACTGCCCCAACGATGACTAACGTAATTTTATTTTTATTATTCATGGCGTTATTTATTGTAATTATTATTGAAATAGGAATCCATTAGAAATAGATTTTTAAGATCCTTAAGCTAATGGCAACTCTGTTTGATATTAATCCCTTCTTAAGAAGGGCATTCATTAAATCATATCCAAACAACAAAAACCATTTAATTATTTGGGTATTAATCTTTTCTTAGTCAGGGCGTTTGTTCAATCCGCGTTTTTTTAACATGGCTGGTTTTTTTCGCTATCGATAGCACTTTGCCACTCAGTATTGATTTTGCCAGCTTGGCGATCAACATAAGCCGTATTCACTCCGGGGCGTTTGTTTTGAATGGTTTCCCAGAGTACTTTGGCAGCCGGAATTTGACCCAACTCATAAAGCGTCTCCAAAAAAGCACGGGTTGAAAGAATGTGGACATTTCCGGGTAGTGCAGAACCCGAATGCAGAAAAAAATCATCTTCCGCTAAAATTAAAATGGGAACACCCGGTGGGTTGGTAATCATTTCATTGGCATAAGAAACAATGCTTAATTCACCAATATCTTTGGGGATTATAGGCGGTACTGTGTTATTATTAAGCATCAGTTGGCGAAAGGTTTCATTTTCCTCAAACAACTCCCGCATTTGCACCATTTGCTTCATCGTTTTACCGATTGAAGTTTCTTGAATTTCGACAATACCTGCATAACGGCTTATAAACTCGCAAATTCGTTGGGCATCGGCGTGTTTATCACGATGACGAGTGACTTCAAATTCAACAAAATCGGTAATAACTAAACTAACGTTATCTTTAAAGACCAGTAATGTCTCTAATGCATCGACACGCGCTAACGAAATCAGCGGACCGGCATCAGCAATAACAATCTCGATGCGCTGGCTTTTTTTCAAAGTCATTTTCTGCCTAGTATTTTAGTGGCGTACGCCGTCATTGCCTGGCGCTCAGGCTCTGATAATGTTGGTTTATCCATCTTGGTCGAAGCAAGTGCATCGAGTAAGTCACCATACCAATCAAACCCCATCAGTTTCATGGCCTCAGAACGCGACAAGCCACCATGCACATAAGAGGTTAAAATCATTTTTTTTGCTGTTTGTACGGAAAAAGCCATAAACGCTTCTTTTCCGTTCTTCTCAATAAGCAGGCTGTCATCATCAGGAAAAGACAATGCATCACCCAGCTTATTTTTAACTTCAGTAGCTGTCATGACTTGCATGATAGATTCCTTTTTAGGGTGTTTTTAACCACCTATATTAACTAATATTTAAATAATAGCTATTATTATTTGTGTACTGCCTTTGTAAAACCATCAACCAAACAAACGATTAATACCCCCAGTAAACAATAAAACATCCGTTGGAAACAACTGCCTTCCCAAGGCTTTAATCTCGGTATTTTCTGGTAAACGATAGCACCGGATGTCATCTTTAGCCGGCAGAATTAATTCTTCTAACACACCCATTAAACGCAATAAAGCCTTACGTTTAATCACCACTGTAAACACCGAATATTGCACCGGCAAACCTTCACGTTTTAAGGCTCTATGCACGCGAGACAAGCGTTTAGGATCGGCTATATCATAAGCAATCAAATACAAACCGGCTTCATTATCAGCCATTAACTCACCGCTAATAAAAATTGCTGTAACTTACTAATCGTACTTCTAAACAACAAATACAGGCGGTCTTCCCGTTGTTGATATAACACCGCCATAAATCCGCACGTGCTGCTAAAGCATCACGTAACAAACGCTGTTGTGCCCTTACCTTAACCAACACCAACCAACGCGCCAGAGGTTGACGTAAGGTTTGATCCAGACTGACTTGATACTGACCCAAGCGACGAATCGAATCGCCATGCGAATGTGCAGCTAACATAGCAGTGGCTTCGGTGTTTCTACCGGATAAAACCAACAAACCAATCTTACGTTCTGATAAGGCGCCCAATACTCTGCTTTCTAACTGAACATTACCTCTTAACACCACCCGCTCTAATAGATGTAACGGCACAGTGCCCTTTTTTACGCCGTCTTCATACAAGGCCAATGTTTGACCATCCAACTTTAAGCCTAAATT
>SESC01000190.1_pt1 | contig 25003 bp, 22 predicted proteins | sample 3171431 | NCBI WGS metagenome assembly SESC01 (sample SAMN06051868, study PRJNA518727) | freshwater metagenome | biome: subpolar coniferous forest; feature: holomictic lake; material: water; isolation source: holomictic Lake 227, 8 m depth | place: Canada: near Kenora, Ontario | collected... | reverse complement strand
TTGAAAATATCATCTTCAAACAAATTCCTTATGATGTCAGGGCTGTGTAGCGATAATGTTTGAAATTATTAAATCGTCCAGTTTTGAACGCTGGCTGTTAAGTTTGAAAGATCGTAGTGCAAAAGTACGTATACAAGCACGTGTTGACCGTCTTGCCTTAGGTAATCCCGGCGATGTCAAACTAGTGCGTGGTGGTATTCATGAAATGCGCGTGGATCATGGGCCAGGATACCGCGTTTATTACATGCAAAAAGGGCCGCTCTTGATTTTATTACTCATTGGCGGTGATAAAAGCTCGCAAGATAGTGATATTGAGCGCGCGATAACATTAGCAAATAATTGGCAGGAGTAAACAATGTCTGAAATATTTTCACGCTGGGATAGTGCTGACTACCTTCATACCGAAGAAGATATTGCGCTTTACTTTGATGTCTGTGTTGAAGAAGACAGTGGGGATGGTCGCTTAATTCGGTATGCTTTGGAAGTTATTGCCCGTGCTCGTGGAATGGCGCGTTTAGCTAGTGAAACAGGTTTGACGCATGACGGATTAGCTCAAGCTCTTTCACCTGATGGAAATCCAGAGTTTTCTACTATCATGAAAGTCATTAAAGCACTGGGCTTACGTTTACATGCCCATCCGCATGGCGGATAACTCATGTTTACATTAAAAGATTATCAAAACCGGGCATTAACCGCTTTATCACGGTTTTTGGTTGAGGCTCGTACTGATTCAGTGGCAGAGGCCTTTAAGCAAAGTTATGTTGAGCAGGACTTACCGCCATTACCTTATCGTCATTACGACTTTGGTGAAATGCCTTATATCTGTCTGCGATTACCTACGGGTGGCGGTAAAACGGTACTGGCTTCTTATGCCGTCAGTGTGGCGCAAAAAGCCTATCTGGAGCAGGATTATCCGGTGGTGTTGTGGTTAGTGCCGACCAATACCATTCGCGAACAAACGCTGGAAGCCTTAAAAAAGGTGGGTCATCCCTATCGGCAAGCCTTAGAAAATGAGTTTGGTCTAGATCGTCTGCGGGTGTTTGATGTGGGTGAAGTCACTCAGATTCGCCGCCAGGATATAGGCTGTAAAACATTAATCATTGTCGGCACTTTAGCAGCGTTGCGGGTTGAAGATACCAGTGGGCGTAAAGTGTATGTACATCATGAAGATTTTGAGCCGCACTTTGTTGGGATTACTGATCCCGAACAGCGTTTAGAAAGAATCAGTGAAAAGGATTTACAAGAAAATGGACTGCGACCAGAAGACGTCGGTAAAGTAAAAGCCTCGTTTGCGAATTTATTGGCTTTACATCAACCCTTAGTCATCATGGACGAAGCGCATAACGCGCGAACTAAATTAACCTTTGATACCTTAAAGCGCTTGCATCCGGCGTGTATTATTGAATTAACAGCAACACCCGATACCAGTAATACCTCAGCCTCCAATATACTGTATCGCTGTTCGGCTTCGGAATTAAAAGCCGAAAACATGATCAAGCTGCCGATTGTATTGACCGAACATAAAGATTGGCAGGCAGCGGTGCAGGATGCAGTTTTGACGGGTAAGAAACTGGTATTGGAAGCGCAAAAAGAATCTGATTTTGTGCGCCCCATGGTTTTATTTCAGGCTGAAGCCAAGAATGGCGAAGTCACTGTTGACATACTCAAGGCGCATTTAATTGAGCAACTGCATATCGAAGCAAGAGAAATAGCGATTGCTACGGGCAAGCAACGTGAATTGGAGGGTTTAGATTTATTTTCACCCGCTTGTCCGATCAAATACATTATTACCATGGAGGCCTTAAAAGAGGGTTGGGATTGTTCGTTTGCGTATGTATTTTGTTCAGTAAAAGATGTGCGCTCCAGCAAAGATGCTGAACAATTATTAGGGCGGGTCTTGCGAATGCCTTATGCCACGCGGCGCACCAGTGAGGCGTTGAACTGTGCTTATGCTCACTTGGCCTCACCTGACTTTGCCGTAGTTGCCAAACAACTGACGGATAAGTTAATTGAAATGGGCTTTGAGGCATTGGAAGCGGCGGCCAACATTACCAGAGGCCATCAAAATCAAGATCAAAATGACCTGTTTGACGGTCAAGATAATGTTGTGGTGCGGACCGAACCGACTCTACGATTTGAGCTGGAAACAAAGCCGGTTTTAACGCCGGAACTATCGACTCATGTCACTATTACGCCGACCGCTCACAACACCTTTCGTATTGAGATTAAGGGCGAAGTATCGCCTGAGACAAAAACACAATTACTTAAAACGGTGACGGGTAGCCAAAAGCAAGAACTTGAGCGGGCTTGTGAGTATCATAATTTACGCATCATCGTGGCGCGTGCGCCCTCTCAACGAGGCCAGACGTTTAAACCCTTACCGCAGCTTTGTTTAAAACAAGGCGAATTGTGGGAACTGCTCGATTCTGATGCTTTTTTGTATAGTCTCGGCGACTGGTCGTTACTGGATTATCCCGCCGAATTACCCAATTTTAATCTGGTTCAAACCGCGCATACGTTTGAAGTGGATATTGACGGTAAGAAACTGAGCTATCGTTTAGCGGATCAAAATCAAGCTTACAACCTGGATTGGGTACCCAGTAATGTGAGTGAAAACGATCTTTTGTTTTGGCTGGAGCCGCAAGTTAGACACATTGGCTTAATTCCCTCGCAGTTACGTGGATTCTTGGCGAGGTTGATGCCTTATTTAACCAAATCGCGTGGTTTACCGTTAACGGGATTAGTGCGGAGCAAATATGTATTGGCGCGCGCAGTGAGTGAACAAATTGAAAGCTATCGGCAACAAGCGGCAGATAAAGGTTTTCAGTATGCCTTATTTGAAGAAAGCGACTTATTAGACACCCGCTTTGATCATGTATTTGAATTCTCCCCCGGCTATTATCCCGCCAGACCGCCCTTTTATCAGGGGCGCTATGCATTTACCAAACATTTCTATCCAGAGATTGAAGATTTAAAAGAAGAGGGTGAAGAGTTTGAGTGTGCAAAGTTGCTTGATAGTCATCAAATGGTTAAATTCTGGATTAGAAATTTAGTAAATCGAGACGGAGCCGCATTCCGCTTACCTTTAGCAAAAGGCTGGTTTTATCCTGACTTTGTGGCAGAGTTAGAAGATGGCAGGATATTGGTTGTTGAATACAAAGGCAAGGTGTATGCAACAAATGATGATTCCAGAGAAAAACGCGCGGTCGGTGAATTTTGGGCCAAGAAGAGCAGTGGCCATTGTTTGTTTTTAATGGCTGAAAAGAAGAATGCGCAAGGTAAAGGTGTTTTTCAACAGTTGGATGACGTGATGGGGTAGTTAATGCTGGAAATCAATGAAGCTAATGAGGACATTTTGTTAAAATTTCCATTAATAAGCAAATTTGGGTGTATGGGGTTGTGCATAAAAGTCCATGCCGGATTGTTCTTCAAAGGGATTTTGTAATAAGCTTAACAACCGATAAAACTCGGTTAAATCACCTTGCTCTGCGGCAGTAATCGACTGCTTTAATAAATGATTGCGTAGCACATAACAAGGGTTGACTTGATTCATACGTTTTTGGCGCTCTTGCGAGGAAATAGTCTCTAGACTCAAGCGGTCTTGGTAAAGGGTTAACCAGTGCGTTAATTTAGCAGGGTCAGAAGTTAATCCGTAAAGTACTGGATTCTTCTCTTGTACATTAACAAAGCGGGCTAACTGTCGAAAGAAGAGGGTGTAATCGATGTTGCTCTGTTGTAGAGTGGCTAATAAAGCTTCCACCAATTTAGCATCGTCAGGATGTGGTGTGCTTAAGCCGAGTTTTAAACGTAGGCGTTGCAGATAATGCTGATGATAGTGTTGTCGATATAGCCGCAGTAATTTAGCGGGGATAGTACGAGACGGTAATAATGAAGAAATAGCTTCCGCCAAGGCTAAACAGTTCCACCGCCCAATTTCTGGCTGTTGATCAAATTGATAACGCCCTAAATCATCGCTAGTATTGGCTGAAAACTCAGGGTGATAGGTCTCCATAAAACCAAAGGGACCATAATCCAGCGTATCACCCAGTACTGACATGTTATCGGTATTAATAACACCATGGGTAAAGCCTTCGCTTTGCCAATCCGCTATTAAACAGGCCGTCCGTTCAACAATGGCCTCCAATAGTCGCAATGGCTGTAACTCAATGGGTTCATTTAACACGTCAGGAAAGTATTGTTCGATGACAAAGGCAGTGAGTTTCTTTACGTTCTCAAAATCACCTTTGTGATGAAAATACTCAAAATGACCGAAGCGGATGTGAGAGCGTGCCATTCTGACTAATAGTGCTCCGGTTGTAAGATACTCTCGCTGTACTTTTGTTTCACTACCCAGCAGACACAATGCACGCGAAGTGGGAATGCGTAAACCGGCCAAGGCTTCGCTACCCAGATATTCACGAATGGCAGAACCTAACGGACACCGACCATCCAGAGTCCGAGAATAAGGGGTTAAGCCCGCACCTTTTAACTGAATCTCATAGCGACGATTATCATGACCTAAAGTCTCACCCAAAGACAGTACTCGGCCATCGCCTAATTGCGCTGTAAAAATACCGAATTGATGACCTGCGTAGACACTGGCCGTTGGCTGTACTTCTGGCGGTAATTGCTGGCCATTAAAAAAGTGCAGCGTGGCTTCATTCTGTAATTGCTCTACTGATAAGCCCAATAAAGCAGAGGTGTGAGTGTTGCAATGAATAAAATAAGGATTATCTAATGACGTTGGTTGTACGCTTTGATAAAACGCATTGGGTAATTGTCGCCAAGGGTTAGTCCAGAATAAATTCTTTATTGCGGCATCATAAGGTATAGAGTGAGTCATAACTTACCGGCTCCTTAAGGGAATTACTTTACGAAACGTTAAGTTAATCCGGGGTTGCCAGGTTTGTAAGCGAGGGGCAATGTTATTCATGGCTAGCTGTTTTAACCCTTTGCTAAGATATCTAATAATTGAGGTTGTAAACTATAATTTTGTATCTTGATTATTCAATGCAAGATTAGCGTATTTTATATGCAGTCACCGTACTCCATGATTAGTAATCTACAGTCAAAGAGGGTGTTTGGGTATTGCGTGCTGATTATGAAACGTAAGATATAGTCCAATAATAAATAAATCGTTAGGGTTCGAGCCGCTACACTAAAGACTTTATGGCGAGTATGTTGTGAGCATCGCCATACTGAGTTAGCCCACCAAACGATGGGTAATAGCAACATCCCATGAACGGTTTTCCAGCTCGCTATGGTGTAGGTTACATTCATGACGCGGTAATCTATATAGTAGAGCGCGATATTAACGAGCAAGAAGAAAGGCCAAAAGGCTTGCCATAACATGGCATGGCCTAACCAAGTAGAGCGCAAAGCTTCGTAAAAGTTTTTATCAGGCTTTTTACTCCAGTTTTTGGTCACGCCCGGCGTATAGTAGTAAACAAGAAAGAAAATAGCCGTTAAAAATATGCAAAACTCGACTAATGAAAAAAGGTGCGTATAGGTAAAAATAATCGGTAACGTATTAATAAACATGCTATTGATTTTTTATAGTTAGGTTAACATCTAAGATAAATACTCTGTGCGATTCTAACATAAGCCCGTATACATCGAAAAAATGCACTTAAATACTCCAAAACTCTTTATTTATGCCGCGTTGCCTTGTGAAGCCAAACCAGTTGTGGAACACTTTAACTTAAAAAAAGAACTGACAGTTCAACCTTTTTCAGTTTACCGTAACAAAGATATTTGTCTAACAGTCACTGGAGTTGGTAAAAGTGCAATGGCAGCTGGTGTTGCTTATACACAAGCTTTATTTCCGCCAGTACAGCCTTTTTTTATGCTCAATTTAGGCGTCGCAGGGCATAAAGAGTATGCACTTGGGGAGCTTTATTTAATGGATAAAATTACTGATTTCGATAGTCAGCGTAGTTATTATCCTTCTATATTTTTCTCATTGCCATGTTTAGCTGGTAGTATTCAAACGGTCTCAGCACCACGACTTGAGTATGATTCGTTTCAGTTTTTTGATATGGAGGCGTCTGCCTTTTATGAAACGGCTGCGCGATTTTGTTCAAGCGAATTTATTTTTTGTTTGAAGGTTGTTTCAGATAATCAGCATTCGTCAGTTGAAAATATTCAACCTAAACAGGTTTCTCAGTGGATAGAGAGGCATGTTGGGGTGTTGGACTTGTTGTTGTCACGAATAGAGGCTCATCAAGAGATGTTAGTCTGTCAATCTGAGCCTCAACTATTCGAGTATTGTGTACAGCGGTATCATTTTACTGTTAATGAACGTCAGCAACTAAGAAGTCTCTTAGGTCACTGGAATCTATTGACTGACAATCAAATTATTGAAATAGATACTTCGTCTTTGAAATCTGCTAAGGAACTATTACGTTGGTTGAGTTTAAAAATTCAGGCTACTGATTTTTATTTGTGAAGCCCGGACTATTACAAAAAGAAGAATGCGTTTTTGGTAACGGCAACAATGCCAATGTAAACCAAACAGGCCATTGCTCCGGCAAATGCAAGCCAGCGATTTGTTCCACGCAGGCGCATAGTTATTATACCAAGGCCGATATAGATCAATAAGACAATGATTTTTGCAACAATCCAGCCATAATTTGTGGATAGCCAATCACCTTGAAAAATTAACGCAATACCACTGATAATGAGTAGTGTGTTAATAATATGGGGGGCAATATTGACTACTTTTTTCTTGAGTAAAGACGGAAATGTTTCAGACAAGATAACTCGTCCTACAAAACTTATAATAGAAAGTAGGATAAAGAGGAGGTGAAAAGTTTTAATCATAATTTTCTCTGGCTGTTAGTTTATTTGTAGGACATTATAGCGATGCTTTTTGTAAAAGCTAACGGATCATAATAGATAATCTTAGAAAATAATTAAGTTAATGGCTAAAATGACTTGTGGTGTGGCATAATACGCAAAAGTTGTTGTAATTTGACTACTCCATCTTTTGATTTTTCTGTATTTGTAAAGCTAGCTGAAGCTGGATACTGTTTTTTGCCTGATTGTTCGTATTTTAAAGTTCGAGTTTTAAAGCAGTCAGATTAAAAATTTTATGACCATGTAATGTTTTATTTGAAGTTATTTTAGGAGAACAATATGTTTAGAAAATTCTTACTGACCCTTGTGGCACTGTCAGGCGTTAGTTTTTTACCGAGTGCTCACGCTGATAAAGTGGTAGATAACAGATGGTATGTTGCGCCTTTTGGTACATTTGTCCAGCCCGGTGGTGATCGTCAATCCGACAATGGTTGGGGTGGTGGTCTGGGTTTTGGCAAAATACTTAACGAACATTTCAATGTTGAGTTGAGAGGTTTTTATCAAAACTTGAGTGGCGGTAAATACGGTGGATCGGATATTACCGGTGGAACAGCCGATATTCAATATTATATTTCGCGAGGTACTTTTTCACCTTACACAGTGATTGCTTTGGGCGGGGTTAATACCAGCCATAATGGTAAAAGCAGTGCTGGTTTTATAGGTGAAGCCGGTGCAGGTCTGGCTTATGAAGTAACTGATAACTTACTGGTTCGTAGTGACGTGCGTTATCGTTACAACAACAATGGTAATGGAAACTTACAGCCTGGTACTAATGAATTTAACGACTTTGTTGTTAATGTGGGTTTTGTAATACCTTTTGGACCTAAACCTAAAGAAGTTGTTGCCGCTGCACCTGTTGTTGCCCCAGCGCCAGTAGCCGTTGTAAAGGCAGATTGTTCAGCACTAGACTCTGATCATGACGGTGTTAATGATTGTAATGATCAATGCCCTAATACCTTATCGGGTGTTCATGTTAGCGTTATGGGCTGCTGGATTGTTGATGTGAAATTTGATAATGATAAAGATATTATTAAACCACAATATTTTGCTAACCTTGATGATACAGCCGCTCGTATTAAAGAACATCCTGAATTGGTTATTGAAATACAAGGACATACCAGTAAAACAGGTGGTTTTAAGCATAATATGAATTTGTCTGAACGTAGAGCGCTTGCCGTTAAAAAGTACTTGGTTGATGGCAGTAAATCACCTAACTTAACAGTTCGTGGTTATGGTTGGACACGTCCTATTAGCACTAATGATACTGAAGAAGGTCGTGCAAATAACCGTAGAGTTCAGTTAGAGGTTAATGGTCAATCTCAAAAACCTTTAAATTAGAAATTACGTTTTGATGTAATTAAAAAACCCGTTATATAACGGGTTTTTTTTTATCTAATGTTCAGCGCTGGGTGTATTGTTTATTCGATTATATGCCTTGAACTTACCCAGGTTTTATAGTGATGAACAAATTAAGTTTCAAAATCGGTGACTGGGATACTCATTTAATGTAATGTTATAGTATCTAGAAAAATAAGGGGATTGACGATGACTCATGAAAACGTTGAAAAGCATAAAATTGTAATTGTAGGTGGTGGTGCAGCAGGGCTTGAATTAGCAACCAGTTTAGGACATCAATTAGGCAAGCCGGGCTTAGCCGAAGTTACTCTGATTGACTTCGCATCAACACATATTTGGAAGCCTTTGTTGCACGAAGTCGCCGCCGGGACCTTGGATGAGTCTGAACAGGTTGAGTATTTACCCCAAGGTCATCGTAATCATTTCTATTTTAGATTGGGAAAAATGGAAGGGTTAGATAGACAAAAAAAGCAGATTGTTGTCAGTCCAACATTAAGTGATAGCGGTGAAGAGTTGATACCCGGCCGTACTTTTAATTACGATACGTTGGTGATGTCGGTGGGTAGTGTGAGTAATACTTTTAATATCAAAGGTGTTGCGGAGCATTGTCTGTTTCTGGATACTACGTCGCAAGCGTTTAAGTTTCAGAAGCAACTGTTTGAATCCTATTTAAAAAGTTATATTGGTAAAGATAGTGCTAGTGTAAAGCCACTATCGATTGCTATTGTTGGAGCAGGGGCGACAGGTGTTGAGTTAGCCGCCCAATTGCACGAAGTAACCAATGTACTTGCGATTTATGGTTTAAATGAGAAGAGTACAGTAAAGCTGACCATTATTGAGGCAGCAACGCAACTATTACCGGCTTTGCCCATTAAGTTGGCAACCGCTACACAGCAACAACTGGCTAGTCTGGGTGTTGTTCTTAAAATGGGCAGACGCGTTGTTGAAATTACAAAGGAGGGGATTACCACTCATGATGGTGAATTTATTGAGGCTGATCTGAAAGTTTGGGCGGCTGGGATTAAAGCACCTGACTGGATGAAAGGCTTGGATGGACTAGAAACTAATCATATCAATCAACTCGTGGTTGATAAAACCCTAAAAACCAGTGACGATGCTATTTTTGCCATGGGAGATTGTGCGGCTTGTCTATGGCAAGGACACACCGGTAATGTTCCACCAAGGGCGCAGGCAGCTCATCAACAGGCCTCCACGTTAAGTAAATCAATCATTAATCGGCTCAAAGGACGTGATCTGGTTGAATTTGTTTATTACGATTATGGGTCTTTGGTTTCCTTGGGAAAATACACCACAGTCGGTAATTTGATGGGCAACTTGATGGGCACCGTAAGCGTAGGTGGCTTTATTGCTAAAGTAGTGTATCTTTCTCTCTATAAGATGCATCAGGTAGCCATTCATGGCTATTTTAGAACGGCTATGTTGACGCTTTCTAATGCTTTTAGGCGCAGCGTTTATAGAAAAATAAAAATGCACTAGAATTTTTAAACTTAAAAAAGATTGAGATTATGTTTGAAGTAGAATATGAGTTTGGCGAAGAAGATTTGATTCATTTTAATGAAATACAATTCATGCGAAATGAGGAAATACAGCACAATATCAAGAAAAATCGTTGGATAGTGCCGGGAGTGATGGGAATCATTGGTGGCTTTTATTATTTCTATTATGGTGATATGACATCATCGGGCTATATTATTGCTATGGCAGCACTTTGGGCGATTTTGTCCCCCAAAATAATGATGTTGGATTTACGTCGGCAAATTCTTAAGAACTATACGGCAAAAGAAAAAAGCAATATGTTTGGGCTTTATACGCTAAGTATTGATCCCTCCAATCCTAACTATTTACTGGAGAAATCACCTAGCGGTAAAAATAAAATGGCCTGGTCAGATTTGGTTAGGGTGGAATATGGTAAACGTTATGTTTATATCTATATTAATCTGAGTACCGCATTGGTTATTCCCGTTGATAAGGTAAAGAAAGGTAATCTTGAACAGTTTGCAGAACAAGCAGAAAAGATGATTGAGCGATTTGCTTAACCCCTCTTATTTGACTTTTAACCCGATTAAATAACGATTAGGTCATCAAATGGTGGAATTTTATAATGCCGTTCCTCCACTGTTAGTGCAATTTATCATGACAGTGGCCTTTTCTTTTGTGGTGGGGCTTGAATTTCGAACTTATCATCAGGCTAATGAGTATAAGCTGAATTTTGGCAGCACCCGAACCTTTGTATTGATAGGGGTTTTGGGTTTTATCCTTTATACCTTGGATGCCAGTAAGCAATTATTTGCGGTTGGGTTGTTTTTACTGGGTAGTTTTTTATTGGTTTTTTACTGGAGACTGTCTGCCGATAGACAGTTTTCAATGTTTAGTACGATATTCGCTCTGTTAATTTATTTAATGGGGCCTATCGCTAGTGTTTTCCCCAGTTGGTTTTTAGTTCTATTCGCAGTGGTTTTGATCTTGATCTTAAGTGAAAAAACCTTGATTCATCGTTTTTCTGATCAACTTGCTAACGAAGAAGTTGCGACATTAGCAAAGTTTTTAATTATTTCCGGCGTTATTTTGCCTTTACTTCCTGATCAACCGATTGCTGCTTTGCTGCCAGTCACCTATTACCGTGTTTGGCTTGCTGTTTTAATCGTTTCTGGTTTTTCTTATCTGAGTTATCTGGTAAATACCTATTTCTTTAAAAGTCGCAGTTTGATAATTACTGGGTTATTAGGTGGACTTTATTCAAGCACTGCAGCAACGGTTGTCATTTCACGTAGAGCGAATGGACTTACTAGTGCTTCAGGGCGTAAAGTGTCATCAGCGCTTATTATGGCGACGACGATGATGTATATCAGGTTGTTAGCGATAATTTTTGTGTTTGATCGAAGTTTAGCAACACAGTTATTAGCCCCTTTTTTATTTATTATCTTTTTATCACTGATTACGATCAGTGGTTTGTTAGCGCTTAAAAATCAATCGACAGAATTGCATGATGTTAGCGAAGTCAAACATCCTTTAGAGTTAACAACGGCTATTTTGTTTGCGACACTCTTCATGGTATTTGCCTTCTTGACTAACTACGTGACGACTGAATACGGTAGCCATGGCCTTAAATTCCTGGCAATCATTGTTGGCTTTACAGATATTGATCCCTTTATACTATCTTTATTAAGTGGAAAATTTACCGTAACGGATTCTGCCATTGTCTCGGCAATCATGTTGGCTAGTGGAAGTAATAACTTGTTAAAAGCGGCTTATGCAATTGCATTGGCAAGAAATAAGTCAGTCTTATTTGCTGTGATATGGTTAGTCATTTTATTTTTGGCTTCGTTTTTATACGTTTATTACTAAGCGGCGGGGTTAAGTATTGACATCGTAATATCAGTCAACCGGTACACAGATTGATGAATTTGAGAAGCGTCTCATGGCCGAACGATCGATTAGTTGAAATAGTACGTTTCCGTAAGAGATTAGAATCCTGTGTGAACTTTTCTATTATCAAGAGCCTGAACTTCAACAGGGGTCCCCCAGAGTTGCGAAAAGATAGTCTGGGCATCTTCCGGTGATCCTGTGGTCAAGAACAGCTCTCGACCAGCATGCTCGCTTAGGTCAATGTTTTCCTCATGACCCAGATAGCGCAGGGTTTGGCGGGCAACAGCTGCTGATGACTCAATGATATAAACCTCCGGTCCAGCGATGTGCTGTATGGCTGGTTCCAAAAACACATAGTGCGTGCATCCGAGTACAAGCGTATCGGCACCTTGGGCTGTCAGTGGGGAAATAAGTTTTCGGAGATATTCGTAAGTGAATTCGGATGAAAGCTCACCACGCTCGACCAGTTCTACCAAGCCTGGACAGGGTTGTAAGAGTATATTCACACCTTTGCCAAATTCCCTGCATAGCCTTGCTACTGTGGGACTTTCTATTGTTCTTTCCGTGGCAAGAACACCGATAACCCCCGTTTTTGTGTGAGCGACTGCTGGTTTTATAGCAGGCTCCATCGCGACAATCGGGACTGTCAGTTTTGCACGTAACTTTGCAACGGCTATCGCAGTGGCTGTGTTGCACGCTACAACAATAATCTCTGCCCCCGCGTCAATCAGGGAGTCTGCAATATGAGAGGCCCGACTTTCAATGAACTCTGCCGATCGGCTTCCGTATGGAGCATTCCCAGAATCTGCGATGTAAATAAAATCAATGGTGGGGTGCTTTTTTCTTATAGCTTTGAGTACAGATAAGCCACCGACACCGGAGTCGAAAACCCCGACGGTTCGGACAGGGGATGATGGATTGGTCATTGCGTTGATTCGGAGGCCTTATACTTTGTTAAACAATCCGACTAACATACCTACCTTACGGTTTTATTGTCAAGGTTTACACATAAATCACTCCTTAGCGGTAGGTAGTCTAATATTGAATTTATCATTATCAAGCGTTCTACTAAACTTGTTGAGCACTGTTAAACAGTAAAAATCGGTCGACTAATTGCACCAGCGTCACTTTCGATTCAACAGATGCCGCTTTAACCGTCAGTTACACCAGTTTTGATGCGACTGAAATTGATTGTCCAGCGATTATTGATCCTACCCATATCTGTGGTGATCCTCTCACTAACCCTGAACTGATTAATTGAACCCCACTGCCTTACTTTTTTGCCGATCCAATTCATCCCAGTTATGCAGCGCATAAACTTATAGGTCTAGCGATTCAGAAGCTGATTCATAAAAAGGCTCAATAAACTTAAATTTTGTCACTGACTGTTTTGACGCATAAACATAAAGAGGATTATACTCACTGAAGTTGAAGTGAAACTTTCTGTTGTCCTTATTGTTAATAGCTTTGTTGTAAGAATTCAGTTCTATAATTAACACACTAAAATTTTCGAGAGAATGTAATTATGAATAAGAGAGTAATAACACTACTAAGTACCTTGGTAGTTTCAGGTTGTGCAACCTATGGAGGGTATACTCCAACGGTTGATGATAGTATCTATAGTCAACCGCAACAGCCCTATCAAAATCAACAATCGTATCAAACGCCGCCACCACCGCCACCGCAACAACTCTATCAGCAGCAGCAAGTGCTCGATAAAAAAGGTCGGCCCGTTAAAGATCAATATGGTAACCCGGTTTATAAGCAAGTCCCTGTTGTTGATCAATATGGACAACCTGTCTATCAGCAAGCGCCACCACCACCGCCACAATCTTATCAGCCTCAGCAACAGGGTCCGCGTAACTCTGCGAACCAAGACGGAGTCGAATGTCAGCAAATCGCAAAAAATGCTTCAAATACAGCGACAGAAGCAGTTACAGGTGGCTTAGTGGGTGGGCTCGTAGGAGCAGCAGGTGGTGCAGCACTTGGGGCGATTATGGGTAATGCTGGAACGGGTGCTGCTATTGGTGCCGCAACCGGTGGTATTGGTGGAGGCGCCTATACAGGCCTATCGGCCGATCAAAAGTTTAAGCAAGCCTTTAATAACTGCATGAGAAATCGTGGTCATAACGTACTTAATTAATAAAACTTAACGTATGAGCAAACAGAAGTTATCGTTACAGGAACAATTATTAAAGTCCGGCTTGGTCAGTGCGGCAAAGGCTAAAAGTGTTAAAACGGATAAACGTAAGCAAGAGCAACAGCAGCGTAATAATAATGTAGTAATTGTAGATGAGGCGAAAGAGTTAGCAAAAAAAGCCCACGCAGAGCAGCTAGAAAGAGATCGGGCGCTTAATCAATTAAAGCAGCAACAGGAAGAACATAAACAGGTGGTTGCTCAGATCAAGCAATTAATCGAGCTTAATAAACAGTCTAAAGATCCGGATGGCGTAGCGTATCGTTTTGATGATGCTCATAAAGTGAAGACTATTTATGTCTCTGAAAGCATGCGTGAACAGATTATTCGTGGCCGTTTGGCGGTTGTAAAGTTGGGTGAAAGTTATGAGGTTGTTTCTGCTGAGGTCGCAAACAAAATAAGCTTACGTGATCCAGCTTATGTCATGGTAGATAATGCAAAGCCTGTTGAGGAGGTCGATAAGAAAGATGATCCTTACGCGGACTTTCAAATACCTGATGATTTAATGTGGTAAATATTTGCTGAATTAAAAGGGAGGCATTAAATGCCTCCCTTTTTTTGTCTACTTTTTAGCGCTTTCTTGCGCAATCAGTTTATTCAGTACGACTATCATATTTTCATGAGAGCCCGCTAATGTGCCGTTGATTCTATATTTACCATTAACAATTAGGGCTGGAACGCCCGTAATGCCGTATTTGGCTGCCATCACTGGTGCTTGACGCATTTTAGTATCGACGATAAATGAACTATAAGCTTCATGGAACTGTGCTTCATTAACACCATGTTCGGCAAAGAATTTGGCTAATGAGGCTTCAGTATCAAGATCCTGTTTTTTATTTTGGATCGCGTCAAAGAAATCAGCATGAACCTTATCAACAACACCTAATGCTTCAGCAGTAAAATAAGCTTTAGCATGTTTGCTCCACGTTTCATTGAAAGCGGCAGGTTGGCGTATAAACTCAACATTCTTTGGCAGATTTTTTGCCCATTTTTCTAATAAGGGTTCAAAAGCATAACAATGTGGGCAGCCGTACCAAAAAAATTCAATGACCTCAACCTTATCTGGATTTTGCGTGGGTTGAGCGGGAGAGATTGATTCATAGCCTTGCTCATTGGCGATAGTTGCCAATGAAAAGAAGGATAATAATAGGATAGAGGTGAAGTAAGTGAAGTTTTTAAACATAGGTCGGTTCTCAACGAGAGTAGTGGTGTGTAAAAACTGCAGATAAAACCCCTGTGTGGGGTATTATCTGCTTTGGCTATTTAAAGTAGTTAAGATTTACGCGTTAAATTATTTCATCATTGAAATGCGGTAAGAAACCGCTTTTATTTCTTCAATAGTCATTTTTTTAGCAATCATGTGCATCATGTTTTCTGGATTATTGCTACGGCTATCGTTTTTAAAATCACTCAATGTTTGTATTAAATAATCGGCGTGTTGTGACCGGATAGCAGGAAATGCAGCGGGTTTGCTACCTTCGCCAAACGGACCATGACAGGCTATACAGGCAGAAACTTCTCTTGGAAGGTCGCCATTACGATATAAGTCACTGCCTTGGGCAATCAGATCTTGAATGGTTTCTTTTTTGTCTGCGGGTTTTCCCTCGTCATCATCGTTATCTAAAACGGGCAACGGATTGGCTGAGATTTCTTGTTCAGCGTAGTAAGCAGCGATATCAGTCATATCATCATAGCTTAAGTCGGCAGCGATAGCATTCATCATTGGATTTTTACGCGTGCCTTTTTTGAAGGCCTCTAATTGCTTTATGAAGTATGACGGGTGCTGTCCTGCTAGCTTCGGAAAGGTTGAAACTAGGCTGTTGCCATGCTCTCCATGACAACTAACACATGAAGCGGCTTTTTCTTTTCCTGCGTTACTAGAGGCTTCTGCATGTAGAATACTTGAAGTACTGGTAAACGCCAAGGCTAGTGAAAGTGCTAGCAGTTTTTTTTTCATCGGGTTCCCCTTTGTAATAAATGAGTCATTGTGCGCTAGCCTTATAATATTTATATGTGGGCTGCTGTGTGTGGCCTGATTTTACCCTAATTAGTAAGCTTAAGCGAGGCAACGATGAACCCAGTTTATCATCAGGCAAAATTTATTAACAGTTCACCTGATCTTAGAGATACACCACAAGATCAAGGTAAAGAAATAGCGTTCGCAGGACGCTCTAATGCAGGCAAGTCGAGTGCGATTAATACCTTAACAAGACAAAATGGCTTAGCGAGAATCAGTAAAACACCGGGTAGAACCCAGATGCTTAATTTCTTTGAAATTAATGATCAGCAACGTTTTGTTGATTTACCGGGTTATGGTTATGCCAAGGTTCCCGTTGCGGTCAAAAAGAAATGGCATGAGTTAATGGAAAAATATTTAACGCAGCGAAAGTCTTTATGCGCCATTATTTTGGTGATGGATGTTCGCCACCCATTAACTGAGTTTGATTGGCAAATGGTGGAATGGTGCCAGCATACCGGTTTGGCATTACATATCTTATTAACTAAAGCCGATAAACTAACTTATGGTGCGGCAAAAAATACTTTATTGCAGGTTCAAAAAGAATTAAATGATATTAACTTTCCTTTGTCCATACAGACTTTCTCTGCGTTAAAAAAGACCGGGATTGATGAGTTACATCAGGCTTTGGATGATTTGTTTAATCAGGAAGAGTTGCTGGAATCAGAGATAGAATAACGAGGGTGTAAAAAAATACCCCAAACATAAGCTAGTTTGGGGTATTAAGAGAAATCAGCCGATAAGGACATGCAGGAGAGCGGCTAATTTAATGCTTAAGGCATCACGTCTACTACGACTTGAAAGAAAGGAAATAGTTTCAACTTGTGAAATTTTTTAATGGGCTTCATCCCAATTATTACCTACACCGATATCAACCAGTAATGGTACGTTGAGTTCAGCCGCTGAGCTCATTAGATTTCGAATGTGTATGCAGGAAGCATCAAGTTGATCCTCGGCCACTTCAAACACGAGTTCATCGTGAACCTGCATTATTATTTTGGCATCAGGGTTTTCTTCTCGTAGCCATTGATCAGTACTAATCATCGCAAGTTTAATGATGTCAGCTGCAGTGCCTTGCATTGGGGCATTAATCGCGGTACGTTCTGCGTATTGACGACGGGCGGCATTTTTAGATTTTATCTCCGGAAGGTAGAGACGGCGACCAAACAATGTTTCAACATAGCCTTGCTCGCGCGCTTGTTCCTTAATGGTATCCATATAGTTTTTGACGCCAGGGTAACGTGCGAAGTAGAGATCAATATAGGATTGTGCTTGTCCACGCGTTAAGCCTAACTGGTTTGCCAGCCCGAAAGACGACATGCCGTAAATGAGACCAAAGTTAATGGCTTTCGCTGAGCGGCGTAAGTCAGTGCTGACCTGGTCAAGAGCAACGCCAAACACTTCTGCGGCTGTTGCTTTGTGAATATCTTCGCCTGCGCTAAAGGCTTTGAGTAATCCTGCATCAGCGGATAAATGCGCCATGATGCGTAATTCAATCTGTGAATAATCGGCGGCAACAATTTTATAACCGGGAGGCGCTATAAATGCCTGTCGTATCTTACGGCCTTCTTCGCTACGAATGGGTATGTTTTGTAAGTTGGGGTCAGAAGAAGACAGTCTTCCAGTCGCGGCAACCGCCTGATGATAGGAGGTGTGTATTCGACCTGTTTTATCATCTACCTGTTGGGGTAGCTTGTCGGTATAAGTCGATTTTAACTTGCTTAAACTACGGTGTTCCAGGATCAGTTTAGGTAGTGGATATTCTAGTGCAAGTTCTTGTAAAACGGATTCTTCGGTAGAAGGCTGACCTTTAGGCGTTTTCTTTAAGATCGGCAGTTTTTGCTGGTCGTAGAGAATGGTTTGAATTTGTTTGGGTGAACCCAGATTAAAAACATGGCCTGCCAGATCGTGCGCCTGTTGCTCAAGCGTAGCTATATGGCCAGCGAGTTCTAAGCTTTGTTGTGAGAGCATGGCATTATCAATGAGTACACCATTGCTTTCAATGCGGGTGAGTACAGTAAGCAGCGGGATTTCTATCTCTGAGTATAATTTAAGCAACGAAGGTTGCGCTTTCAGCTTGGTTATTAATGTTTGATGCAACTGCAGCGTAATATCAGCATCTTCAGCGGCATAGGGTCCGGCTTGTTCCAGGGACACTTCCTGAAATGGAATTTGTTTGACTCCTTTGCCAGTAATGTCTTGATACGTAATAGTGGTAACGCCTAAGTATTCTTTGGCGAGATCGTCCATATTATGTTTGGTGAGAGTGCTGTTTAATACGTAAGATTCCAGCATGGTGTCATGGGTAATACCTCTCAAAGTGATGCCGTGGTTTGCTAATATGTGAGCATCATATTTGAGATTTTGACCCAGTTTGGCTGTGGCCGGATTTTCAAGGAGGGGGCGGAGTTTATCGAGAATCTCTTCTCGATTTAATTGCTGAGGTGCTTCTGGATAGTTATGGTCAAAAGGCACGTAGGCCGCTTTGCCTGGAGTGACAGCAAAGGATACGCCTACAATTTGGGCTTTGCTGTAATCAAGACTGGTTGTTTCCGTGTCAAAAGCAAATAGTTCTGCTGATTCCAGTCGTTTTAGCCATTCTTCAAATTTAGAATACGTCAATATCGTTTCATAACTGGATTCTATGATAGCCGGCTTTTCTTCCTGGATTACGGGTTCTGGAATGTTATCAAGCATTTTTACCCAAGACATAAAACCCAGTTGGGTTAACAGCTCCTTGAGCTCATGGTTAACAACTGGTTGGCGTTTTAAATCACTAATACCATAGGGCAAATCAAGGTCACATTTGATGGTGGTTAATTGTTTAGCTAAGGGGAGTTGCTCTAAGCTGGCACGTAAGTTCTCGCCAATTTTGCCGGTAATCTTATCGGCATTAGCAATCAGGTTTTCTAAGGTGTGATATTGCTCTAGCCATTTGGCCGCTGTTTTCGGGCCGACTTTAGATACGCCAGGAATATTGTCACTGGTATCACCCATTAAGGCCAGATAGTCAATAATCTGTTCTGGTTTGACACCAAATTTATCAAAAACACCTTGAATGTCCAGGCGTGTATTGGACATGGTGTTTTCCAGGATGATTTGCTCAGTGACTAATTGGGCCATGTCTTTATCGCCAGTGGAGATAATCACATTGAAACCTTGTTGAGCCGCATGTTGAGCCAAGGCGCCTAAAACATCATCGGCTTCGACGCCACTTTCCATAATTAACGGTAAGCCCATAGCGCGAATCAATCGATGCAAAGGCTCTATTTGTACCCGAAGATCATCCGGCATGGGGGGTCTGTGCGACTTATAGTCTGCATAGAGTTCATTTCTAAATGTTTTGCCTGGGGCATCAAAAACAACCGTGAAGTAGTCCGTGGGATAATCGGCCATTAATTTGCGTAACATATTGGATACGCCATAAATAGCATTGGTCGGTTCGCCTTTGGAGTTACTTAACGGGGGAACTGCATGATAGGCACGAAATAAAAAAGAAGAGCCATCAATGAGAACCAGACTTTTGGGATTGTGTTGTGACATAAGTTTTAGCTGCAAGTGTAAAGGCGATAGGGGTAACTTAGTCTTCTTGGCTCTGCCGGGTGTTGATTAAGTTTTACGTTTCACTTCTATTATATTGGGTGCACAGCTTATTTTATTAAGAATTTGACTTAATTGATTAGTATCCACAACCTGAATAGTTAAGTTTAAGGTCGCTGAAAAATCAGGGTGAGTATCAAGTGCCGCGTTATAGATATGAATTTTAGCCTGCGCAAGGATTTGAGATACATTGTTCAGTAAGTTTTCGGCACTAAAGGCTTGAACAATAACCGGTACAGCATGGCTTGCTCTTTTATCTCCCCAAGACACTGAGATGAGTTGGGGCTTTTTTTCTATAGGCAGTTGGGTAATATTTTTACAATCTACGCGGTGGATAGTAATGCCGCTATGATGAGAAATATAGCCAATAATGTCATCGCCTACGACAGGAGAACAGCAGTGAGCCAACGTCGTATGGACGTTATCAATGCCTGCCACAGAAATCATCGATTTAAACGACGGTTCCTTCTGTCTAGCATTCGGTACATTCTCAAGTTCAGGAACCTTTAGATAGCCCGCAATCTGCCGGTTATTAATATCACTACGCCCAATGGCTTCAAGTAATGCGTCAGTATTGGGTTGCTTAAAATGGCTTAGCATATCGACCCAGTTCAGGGTTTTTATGCCTAAGCGCTTACTTTCTTTCTCTAAAAGTAGTTTTCCCCTGGCAATGTTTTCAATTTGTTGTTGATTACGAAACCAGTTTTTTACTTTGGTAATGGCGCGTGAAGTTTTTAAGTAGCCAAGATTGGGGTCTATCCAGTTATGGTTAGGAGCGCTTTCTTTAGTCGTTAATATTTCTATTTGTTCACCCGATTTAAGTGGATAGGTTAAAGGTACGATTCTGCCATTCACTTTTGCGCCCCGGCAGCGATGACCAATTTCTGTATGAACGGCGTAAGCAAAATCCAGCGGTGTTGAACCTTTGACTAAATCGATCAGTTTACCCGCTGGCGTTAAGACATAAACCCGATCGTTAAATAATTCACTACGAAAATCCTCGCTTAATACGTCGTCTATATTCTTTTCTGCCAGTAATTTTCGTAAGCTGGCCACGCCTTTTTCAATAGCAGCAGATTGTCTGCCACCTTCTTTATAGGCCCAGTGTGCAGCAACACCGAGTTCTGCATAATCATGCATTTGTCGAGTACGAATTTGTACTTCGATACGATTACCTTGAGGATCTAAGATGACGGTATGTAAGGATTGATAGCCATTTTCTTTGGGGTTCGCGATGTAATCATCAAATTCTTTAGGGATATACTGCCAAACGCTGTGTACAATCCCCAAGGCGGTATAGCATTGCGTTAAATTATCGACAATAACCCGCACCGCTAACAAGTCGTAGAGCTCGTTGAAGTCTAATTGCTTGCGCTGCATTTTTTTCCAGATGCTATAAATATGCTTGGGGCGTCCATAGCAAGTGCTGTTTATATTTTCACTGCTTAATTGTTGCTGTAAAAGCTCAACAAAACTATTAATGCAGTTTTCGCGTTGCACTCGATTGTTGGCTAGAGACTTTGCGATACTTCGGTAGGCTTGGGGCTCTAAATACCGAAAAGCCATATCTTCAAGCTCCCATTTGAACTGATGAACACCCAGGCGATTGGCAATCGGGGCATAGATATCCAGCGTTTCTTGAGAGATGAAGTGTCTCAGTTCATAGGTTTCTTTTGCTAAGTTCCGTAAACGATGGAGTCGGTAAGCCAGTTTGATTAATACCGCTCTAACATCGTGCGTCATCGATAAAAGCATACGACGTAATATTTCAGCCTCATTCGGTTTATTTGTCATTTCCTTAGAATAAACCGTTAAATTGTTCAACCAGTTCACATCTTTAACGATGGCCGCGATAGTTTCGCCAAATAAGGCTTTAATATCAGGCTGGGGGTTTAATTGGCCTAGACGAGGATCGCTTAAGATCGCAGCAATAAGGGTTTTGTTGTCAACCTTATAAGTTTTTAAAATGGCGGCAACCTCAGTGCCTTTAGGTCGATAATAATGCGGATCATCTGGAATGCGACCAATAATTTCTAAGGCAAGATCAAGTTCACTAGTTTCACTATCTGAAAAGTAGCTAGAAAGTGGTTGAGAGGGATCTGTTGTCTTATGCATTGAGGTGAGGGTGGAAGATGAGATAAACCGAATAATTATGGGTTAGATTAGCAGAAATCAACCCTTAATATCAGAGTAGAAGCATTATAAAGTTCAGTCTAGCTAAATCAATGTGTTAGGTGATAATCATTTGTCCGTATAAAAAATGCATAAGAATGGCGCAATCAATAACTACTCTACAGTTTTTGTTTCTTTGTTTGTGGAATTTAGATGCTTGGATACAGCAAACAAGGTCATGTTTACGTTAAACAGAACCTTGTTTGTTACATTCTTAATCTCTTTTAGAGTAAACATGATCTTGTTTGCTACAAACAAGTATTCTTTTGCTCTAAAAATGGTTCTGTTTACTCTAAAAGTCTTTCCTTTTGAGCATTCTAGGTTCTGTTTGCGACAAAAGGAAGTCTGTTTAGAGTAAACATGATCTTGTTTGTAGCAAACAAGTATCCTTTTGCTCTAAAAGTGGTTCTGTTTACTCTGAAAGTCTTTCCTTTTAGAGCATTCTGGGTCTTGTTTAGAGCAAGCTAATCTTCGTCTGTCATGCTTATCAATTATTGTCATGACAATGTCTGTCATCTATGATATTTTTCCTTCAATACCGGAGGAACTACGATGGCTCAATCAACACGCACCACAAAACTCGATTTACGTTTATCACAGGAAGCAAAACAGACTTTAAGCGCCGCTGCTAAAGCCGCTCATTGCTCTGTCAGCCAGTTTGTATTAGCAAGTGCTTTGCAACGTGCGACTGAAACATTGACCGAACGACGACGCTTTGAGCTTGATGCTGAACAATGGGAAAAATTTATGACGGCACTTGATGCGCCTCCTCAAATAGTGCCGCAACTGCAACAGTTATTTCGTGAGCCAAGTCCATTTGATACGAAGGTCGAATGACCGGATTTCGACTGCGCAATATATTCCAAGCCTCACCGACAGACCCGTTACATCTTTATCGTCTTATTAAGGATTTGAGTCGTTCTCTCTAAGAGAGATAAGGTGATATTTTAATCGATTCAAAGGCTGTAACCATCAACATCAGGCTTTAATTAAATTGATTGATTCAATGATAAGCCCGTTTTCGCTTTAAAGAATAATGTTAAAATCATTTCAGCAATAACGATGTCACTGAAGAAATGGACTGTAAGTAGACTAACTAGCGTTAAATCTATTCGATACAGTTAATTCTTTATCAACAAATCGTTTCAAATTTTAAAACCTTTGCGAGGAATTATGACTACGCCGGCCGCTTTATATCAATCAACACTGACTTCTTTAAAACTAAGGGCGCGTGGAAAAGTAAGAGATATCTATGATATTGATGATAACACCATGTTGATAGTGGCAACCGATCGGCTTTCTGCGTTCGATGTTATTTTACCTGACCCTATTCCGGGCAAAGGCCGTGTATTAACACGCATATCAAACTTCTGGTTTAAGACCTTAGGACACATCATGCCTAATCATTTGACCGATATCAGTTTACAAACTGTTTTACCTGATGAGTCTGAACGTAATCAGGTTGAAGGTCGCTCGGTGATTGTCAGAAAATTAAAACCATTACCCGTTGAAGCTATCGTACGGGGTTATTTGATAGGTTCCGGCTGGAAAGATTATCTAAAATCAGGTGAGGTATGTGGTATTAAATTACCGTCTGGCTTGCAACAGGCACAGCAATTGCCCGAAGCGATTTATACTCCCTCAACAAAAGCAGCGATGGATCAACATGATGAAAATGTATCGTTTGAAGCCACGGTTGCCTTAATGGGAAAAGACCTGGCAGAGCAAGTACGTGATGCCAGTTTAAAGATCTATCAGGAAGCCGCCGCCTATGCAAAGGAGCGCGGTATTATTATTGCCGATACGAAGTTTGAATTTGGAGTGGATGATAAAGGTACTTTATATCTGATTGATGAAGTGTTAACGCCTGATTCCTCAAGGTTTTGGCCTGCAGATCAGTATCAGGTCGGGGTAAGCCCTCCAAGTTTTGATAAGCAATATATTCGTGATTATCTGGAAACACTTGATTGGAATAAAACAGCACCCGGTCCGCTATTGCCTGCTGAGGTGACAGAATTTTGCGCAAAAAAATATCACGAAGCAGAAGTTAGGTTGATAGGAGAGGTGTGATCCAATTTGTTGTGCTGAAGATATTTTAGTATTTGGGTTTTTTAATGCTTTTACCTTGTGCTAAGTAGGGTATAATGCTTTCGAATAATTCGATAAGCAGTCATTAGATATAAATCCATGATTTGATTTTAATCTACCTTGATTTAATTTGATTCGATATATATAATCCTTTAGCTACTGTGTTTGGAGGGTTATGTGATCGATAGAAATTTATCTACGGTCAGTAAGATTCTGAGTTATCAAGTCTTGATAATACTGATGATCACTGCGGGCTTTGGTTTTTTTGGTGGCCAATATCAAGGTTTATCTGGTTTTTTAGGAGGGATTGCGGCTTTTATACCCAATCTTTTCTTTGCGTTAATGGTGTACAAATCGTCTAGGCAACCGGCAAGAAAGGTTGTCAATTCTTTTTATGCAGGCGAGTCAGGAAAATTATTATTAACGGCAGTGTTGTTTACAATAATTTTTAATGTTCCTGGTATAAAAATATTACCGCTGCTAGTGTGCTATATTGCAGCATTATTGGTTTTTTGGTTCGCACTATTGATGCGTTAACGTTATAATTTTTTAAAGAGAGGAACGATGGCTAGCGAAGTTCATGCCGCTGAAGGTGCTACCGGTTATATTATTCACCATTTAACACCCCTCCATTTTGGAGAAGGTTTCTGGACATTGCATCTTGACACCTTGTTTTTCTCGGCTGTGTTAGGAGGCTTGTTCGTTTGGTTTTTTAAGACGGCAGCGGAAAAAGCCACGTCCGAAGTTCCTGGATTAGTGCAAAATTTTGCGGAATTATTGATCGAATTTGTTGATAACCAGGTTAAAGACAGTTTTCATGGTCATAGCAAGTTAATTGCGCCATTGGCATTGACTATATTTTGCTGGGTGTTTCTATGGAATTTCATGGATTTATTCCCGGTTGATATTTTTCCATTGATTGGCTCTCTAATGGGTATTGAATATCTACGCGTGGTACCCAGTACCGATCTTAACGCTACTTTTGCGATGTCAATATCGGTTTTTTGCTTAATCATATTTTACAGCATCAAAATAAAAGGACCGTGGGGATTCGCTAAGGAATTAATGTTCCAGCCTTTTGGCCCCTGGTTATTGCCCTTCAATCTTCTATTAAAACTGGTAGAAGAAATTGCTAAACCTATTTCATTGGCTCTTCGTTTATTCGGAAACCTATATGCTGGAGAGTTGATTTTTATTTTGATTGCCTTGTTGCCTTGGTACATTCAACCTGTATTAAGTTTCCCTTGGGCTATATTTCATATCTTAATTATTACTCTTCAAGCTTTTATATTCATGGTGCTCACTATTGTTTACCTGAGTATGGCGCA
>SESC01000185.1_pt1 | contig 25262 bp, 22 predicted proteins | sample 3171431 | NCBI WGS metagenome assembly SESC01 (sample SAMN06051868, study PRJNA518727) | freshwater metagenome | biome: subpolar coniferous forest; feature: holomictic lake; material: water; isolation source: holomictic Lake 227, 8 m depth | place: Canada: near Kenora, Ontario | collected... | reverse complement strand
AAATAATGGCTTTTTGTGTTGGTTAGAACCTAACCAACACAAAAAATCTAGTTTACAGCATCTTTTAAAGATTTACCAGCTTTAAATGAAGGAATTTTTGCAGCTTTAATAGTAATTTCTTCACCAGACTGTGGATTACGTCCTTTACGCTCAGCTCTTTCTTTTACAGTGTAGGTACCAAAGCCCACCAAAGCAACTGATTCACCTTTACTCAAAGCACTTGTTACAGCACCAAGAAAGCCATCTAATGCACGGCCGGCATCGGCTTTGGTTAAATCGGAAAACTCGGCAATAGCATCAATAAGTTCGGATTTGTTCATTATTCCCCCTAAAGAAGTTAATTTTTTTATAAATTATATGAAACACCTCTGTTGATTCTTGTGTTCGATTGGCAGCAACATAAGAAACACAGGTATTTATATCAATAGCAGCAACATAGTGTCAAGCTTTAAAACCCCTAGAGGCCATGTTTTTTGCGGCTTTGCTCATAAAACTTACAAATCCGCAAAACATTTCTAATGAGCAGTAAGACCCTGTTGTATTATTTTAACCGGCTCAACATCCGCTTTACATTTCTCATCATCGACTTTATTATCAACAGGAACAGGCATATATTGCAAAGCCACGGCCAACACCTCATCTATCCACTGAACCGGCCTAATATCCAGATTTTGCTTAATATTTTCAGGTATCTCAATCAAATCCTTTTCGTTCTCGGCAGGAATTATAACGGTTGTTATACCGCCACGATGCGCCGCCAGCAGCTTTTCTTTTAGCCCGCCAATAGGCAGTACCTGCCCTCGCAAAGTAATCTCTCCCGTCATGGCTACATTTGCCCGTACCGGTATTTTTGTTAAAGCTGAAATAATGGCTGTACACATACCAATACCGGCACTGGGACCGTCTTTCGGGGTAGCGCCTTCAGGAACGTGAATATGAATATCATTATTTTGGAACAACTCATTATCGATGCCCAACAACGCTGAACGGCTTCTAACCACCGTCATCGCTGCCTCAATGGATTCTTTCATCACCTCACCCAGCTTGCCTGTTGCTGAATGCTTGCCTTTTCCGGGAATGACCGCAGTCTCAATGGTTAATAACTCGCCACCCACCTCAGTCCAGGCCAAACCGGTCACCTGCCCTACCTGATCTTGCTCCTCGGCAAGTCCATAACTAAAACGCTTAACCCCCAAATAAACATCAAGATTCTCGATAGTCACCATGACTTTATTTTTCTCGGGTTTCAACAAGAGGTCTTTAACTACTTTACGACAAATTTTTGAAATATCCCGTTCAAGATTACGCACACCGGCCTCACGGGAATAATAACGGATCATATCCCTGACGGCAGTTTCTGAAATGTCAATTTCGTGTGCTTCAAGGCCGTTATTTTTTACCTGCTTGGGGATTAAATAACGAATGGCGATATTTATTTTTTCATCTTCAGTGTAGCCCGCAAGACGGATAACCTCCATTCTGTCCAGCAATGCCGGCGGAATGTTCATGGTATTGGCCGTTGCGACAAACATCACATCAGACAAATCAAAGTCTACCTCCAGATAATGATCCGAAAAAGTATGATTCTGCTCAGGATCCAGCACCTCCAGTAAAGCCGATGCCGGATCACCTCGAAAATCAGCCGCCATTTTGTCAATCTCATCCAGTAAAAACATGGGGTTTCGTGTTTTCACTTTAGCCAGATTCTGCAAAATCTTACCCGGCATAGACCCTATATAAGTACGCCTGTGACCGCGAATCTCTGCTTCATCCCTGACACCACCCAAAGCCATACGCACATACTTGCGATTGGTTGCCCTGGCGATAGACTCTCCTAATGACGTCTTACCAACACCTGGAGGCCCAACAAGGCATAGAATTGGGCCTTTAAGTTGTTTTACCCGCTGTTGCACAGCCAGATACTCAAGAATACGTTCCTTTACCTTTTCCAAGCCATAATGCTCCGTTTCCAGAACCTGCTCGGCAATTTTCAGGTCATGCCGCACTTTGGTCTTTTTCTTCCAGGGCACATTGACCATCCAGTCAATATAATTACGCACTACCGTCGCTTCGGCTGACATAGCAGGCATTAATTTAAGCTTGTTAAGTTCGGCGTCTGCTTTTGTTTTCGCTTCCTTTGACATACCGGCATCGGCAATTTTCTTGTGCAGCTCTTCAATCTCATTGGGCACATCATCCATATCGCCCAATTCTTTTTGAATGGCTTTCATCTGTTCGTTCAGATAATATTCCCGCTGATTCTTCTCCATCTGCTGCTTTACACGCACACGGATTTTTTTCTCCATTTCCAAAAGGTCAACTTCACCTTCCATTAAAGTCATTAAATCTTCCAGGCGTTTTTCAATGTCAGCCGATTCCAAAATAGCCTGCTTGTCGCTCACCTTTAGGGTCATGTGAGCTGCCATTGTATCAGCTAATCGACTAGGGTCATCAATACCCGACAAGGCATTTAAAACTTCCGGCGGTATTTTATTGTTCAATTTGACATATTGATCAAATGAATTGATAACCGTACGCTGTAATACATCCTGTTCTTGCTCGGACAGATTGAAAACATCATCAATTTTCCCTACTGCGGCTGAAAAAAAGCTCCCTGTTTCTTGATAATGAAGAACCTTGCTGCGCTGACTCCCTTCCACCAGAACCTTGACGGTACCATCAGGTAATTTTAATAACTGTAAAATATTAGCCAAGGTACCCACCTCATAAAGATCGGTAAAATCAGGCTCATCAACTTCAGCCTCCTTTTGTGCAACCAATAAAACCTGCTTGTTGTCCTTCATGGCGGCATCCAAGGCATCAATAGACCTATCCCTACCGACAAATAAGGGAATAACCATGTGTGGATAAACCACTACATCTCTAAGCGGTAAAACCGGGATCAAGTTATCTTTTTGTTGTAACGCTTTCATTTTGTGCGTTTCCATAAACGGAACCTATAACAATTTCTTGGATTAGAAGATTATGGGGGCGCTAATTAAAATAGCAAGGAATAGAAAGACAATATATCGCTTCTCTACGAAAAACATAATAAATAACCTCTTTATTGCGTAAAAAAGGCTTTTACAAACAAAATACCAACTTATTTCTACTGGTTTGCAGTAAGGATAAATTATTTTTAGGGGCAGATTTATCTATCATATATTGACACTTGCCATAACCCCAAACCAAAATAAAACAGGGCTTCAATTATTACAAAGAAAACTTATCTGTATAGCCGTTGCTATAGAAATTCTGAAAAGATCTGTCCATTAGATTAAGCTCATAGTTTGGATTTTGTGCCGCACAATCTGTAAGCCAAATTAATGATGAGACAAAAAACTCGATGAAACTGGAATTGGTGAGTGAATTAACTGAATAAATGATTAAAAATTATCTTGAGGCTCATGTTGAGCCTTAAAAAATGATAATTTTAACAAAAGAAGTTGAGCGTATTTTAAGGCACGTATATCCGACCTTAAATTATAAAAAACCTGCCAGCCTAAGCTGGCAGGTTGTTTGACCCAGGCAATATCAGGATTCTGCAAAGGCCTTTTTCATTTCAGTTTCATAAACCAAAAGAGGCTCGGACTGACCTAAAATAACACTTTCATCGACAACGACTTTAGTGATGTTATCTGCTGACGGCAATTCATACATAGTATTTAGCAAGACATTTTCAACAATGGTTCTAAGCCCTCTGGCACCGGTTTTTCTTTCCATGGCTTTCTTGGCAATTGCGATTAAAGAATCATCGCGAAACTCAAGCTCAGCACCTTCCATCTCAAATAAATGCTTATACTGCTTGGTGAGTGCATTTTTGGGCTCAGTCAATATCTGCACCAAAGCCTGCTCATCCAGCTCTTCCAAGGTCGCTATAATGGGCAAACGACCAACAAACTCAGGAATCAAACCATACTTTATCAAATCTTCAGATTCGACTTCTGCAAACAGTTGACCGATGTTTTTAGATTCATCTTTGGTTTTTACATCCGCAGAAAAACCTATGCCGCCTTTTTCAGAACGCGCCTTGATAACACGATCCAGACCCGCAAAAGCGCCGCCTACTATAAACAGAATATTGGCTGTATTAACCTGCAAAAATTCGCCCTGAGGATGTTTACGACCCCCTTGAGGCGGCACCGAAGCAATAGTACCTTCAATTAATTTTAGCAAGGCCTGCTGAACACCTTCCCCGGAAACATCACGGGTAATAGACGGATTATCGGACTTTCTGGAAATCTTGTCAATTTCGTCGATGTAAACGATGCCTGTCTCGGCTTTTTCTACATCATAATCACATTTCTGTAAAATTTTCTGAATGATATTTTCTACGTCTTCGCCTACATAACCCGCTTCCGTCAACGTCGTGGCATCAGCAATGGTAAAAGGCACATCCAGCAATCGTGCCAATGTTTCGGCCAGTAAGGTTTTACCTGAACCCGTAGGTCCAATCAATAAAATATTACTTTTTGCCAATTCAACAATGTCTTTTTTAGACTTGCAGCGCAAGCGCTTATAGTGATTATAAACAGCCACTGCCAGTATCTTTTTTGCCCGCTCCTGACCAATTACATAGCCATCAAGCTCTTCTTTTATTTCTTTTGGCTTGGGTAATTTATTACCGCCAAAAGAAGATTCATCATCATCCTGTAATTCGTCTTTTATGATGTCGTTGCATAACTCTACACATTCATCACAAACATAAACTGAAGGCCCGGCAATAAGTTTTCTAACTTCGTGCTGGCTTTTACCACAAAAAGAACAATACAGTAATTTCTCGCTGTCTTTGCCGCTTTTATCATTACTCATAATTCAGCCCCTGCAAACATCAAAATGATATTTTAAATCTCTATAAATTAAGCATATCAAAATACTAAAAGAATACCAATCTTTATAAATCAGAAACCGTTGTTCTGGTCGTTAAGACTTTATCAATCAGGCCATAATTTACAGCGTCTTCAGAACTCAAAAAATTATCTCTGTCAGTATCTATCTGAACTTTTTCCAAAGGTTGACCCGTATGGAAAGCCAGTACTTTATTAAGCTTGTCCCTTATAGACAGAATTTCTCTGGCGTGGATATCAAAATCAGAAGCCTGACCTTGAAAACCACCTAAGGGCTGATGAATCATCATTCTTGAGTGTGGCAAACAATAGCGTTTATTTTTAGCGCCGCCGGTTAGCAACAACGCCCCCATACTGGCCGCCTGGCCTATACAGAGCGTACTTACGTCAGGTTTGATAAACTGCATGGTGTCATAAATTGACATCCCTGCTGTCACTGAACCGCCAGGAGAATTGATATATAAATGAATATCTTTATCAGGATTTTCAGATTCAAGAAAAAGTAACTGGGCAACCACCAGATTGGCCATGTAATCTTCTACCTGACCCACTAAAAAAATGACCCGTTCTTTTAAAAGCCGAGAGTAAATATCGAAAGAGCGCTCGCCTCTGGCCGTTTGCTCAATAACAATAGGGACTAATCCCCCCGCTGCTTCCAACGCTTTCGCTTGATTTATTACATGATGCTTATACATTTAATGTTCCTTAGTTTTGTTGTCTATCCATAACATCACTAAAATTGACCTGCTCATCAGATACCTTTGCCTGAGCAACCAACCATTCAATGGTTTGATCTTCCAAAACCATTTGCTGAACTTCATTCAAGCGACTTTCATCGGTATAGTACCAATTAACGACATCCTGAGGGCGCTCATAGCTTTTCGCCATATCTTCAATGGTTGAACGCACTTTATCATCATCCAATTTAATAGCATTTTTTTGGATAATCTCACCTAAAATCAAACCCAATGCTACACGACGCTTAGCCCGCCCTTCAAACATATCTCTTGGCAACGATAGATCGTCCAGACTCTTTTTCTGTCTTTTAGCGGTCTCGATATAAGGCTTCATCAAATTTTCGATTTCGATATCAACCAGCGAATTGGGAATACTTAGCGGAATCTTTTCATATAAAGCATCCATTACAGAACCCTTCAACTTGCCACGCAAAGCCAACTCCAACTCTCGCTCCATGTTGTTTTTAACATCGACACGGAAGGATTCAACCGAACCGTCTTCAATACCATAAGCCTTGACAAAAACTTCATCAATTTCGGCTAGTAACGGCTCTTCAACCTTGATAACATCCACGTCAAACTCAGCGGTTTTACCGGCCAGCTTTTCGTTACCGTACTCTTCCGGAAAATTTAAGGTAAATGTTTTATGCGCTCCCACTTCAAGACCCAGCAGGTTTTCTTCAAACCCGGGAATCATTTTTTTCGAGCCACAAACAACCTGAAAATCTTCCACTCTACCCTCGGTAAAGTTCTCGCCTTCAGAAGTACCAGAAAAACTGATAGTGATGTTATCGTACTTTAGAGCGGGACGATCAACAATGTGCCAAGTTTGCTGCTGAGCTCTTAACTTGTCAATCATTTGGTCAACATCACTCTCACTGACAGTGGCTACCGGACGCAGAACTTCAAGCTGAGTAACACCTTCCAGTGAAATTTCAGGATAAACTTCAAATACAGCCGTGTATTTAAAGCCATCAACTTCATCCAAAGGCTGAATATGGGGATGCCCTACCGGCTTTAAATCTTGACCCTCTATTGCGTCAAAATAAGTTTCATTAATCAGGTCGCTGGCAATTTCGCCACGAACCCTGTCACCAAACATTTTTTTAACGACTTGCTGAGGTACTTTACCAGGGCGAAAACCATCAATTTTAACATCGCGTGCCAAGGACTTTAATCGCTCAGCCATTTTCTCCTGAACAACGGCTTCGGGCACGCTAACAGTCATTTTTCTGCTTAATTCTGATGTCTTTTCGACAGAAACTTGCATTTCTTTACCTCACATATTTATAGAAGATTTTTTATGAATACCGATAGACGGCTTAAACGAGCTGAAGATAAAACAATCAATTGTTTTATTTTATAGAATTGGATGGTGCGAATGGAGAGACTCGAACTCTCACAGGATAACCTACTGGAACCTAAATCCAGCGCGTCTACCAGTTCCGCCACATTCGCACAATTGAAGAGCAATTATAATTACATGTCGTCCATTTAACAAGGGAAATTTTTGAAATAAATTTACAATCAAATGCTCACAGCCACATCAAAATCCAAAAGCCGAATTTCATCGGCAAATGAATTTAATGTTTCAGCCGGAAAAGGTGCCAGTCGTGGTGCCTCCGGCTGCATTGAAGGTCTTGCTATGGTATACAACATCACTTGTTGTAAATCACAATCACTTTTTTTAATATGCCCCAACAAAGCTAAGTAAGCCTGCTTTTCCATGTCAGAAAAGCCTTGCTTGTCAACATCCACTAAACAGGTTTGTAACTTTGTTGTGCATAATTTTGCGGAAATCATCAAGTTTTCAAAGCTGGCCTTACAGCTTTGCGCCGAATTATTAATCAAAGCCCTACCTTCTTCTGTAGCGCTATCCACTTTAAACCAGACTTCACCACCATAAGACTTTAATACCGACAAACCCGCCTGTACTTTAGATTGATGCACTAAACTACCATTGGTAATCAGCACATAATTACTGCCCGGAAAAACGCCCGCCTCAGTTGCAATTTTGCCTATCAAATCTACAGCACTGGCAAATTCTTTTAAACTGGTCGGCTCACCATTACCGGCAATAGCGATATCTTTAATAACACGCTTATCTTCATCAACCTGAAAACGCTCATAGAAATCACCATTAAGCACGTTATCCAAAAAAAATCTTAACTCATCTTCCAGCAACTGAAAATCCATTTCAGGTGCCGCACCGATTTTTAAATCAGGTACTTGGCAATAAATACAGCGCCAATTGCAGGCATTATTGGTATTAAAATTTATGCCAATAGACAAGCCCCCCATCCGCCTGGAAATAACCGGATAAACATACTTTAATCCGACAATATCGGAACAATGATTAGTTGTTGTTAATCTCGACACGATAAACCCAGTCTGAAAGTGATTTTTTTAATTTCATTATTCTACGATGTTCTAATGCCTTTTATTTAATTTTTGAGAATATCTTGCACTTAATTTTTTAATGACAGCCAGCATACGAAACTCATTAAAAATATTGTGCAACCGATGATGCATATTTTCATTTAACGTCGACAAAGCTAAAGCGCCAGGTTTTGACCGTCATTTTAATGTAAATACAAGATTACCAATTTAAGCAGGAATAATCCCGAAGTACAGATTCTGCTTGTTTTTAATCTTCAAAACACAGGCTCTAGCGGTTCAGATTTTTTTCAATATTGGCTATGTATTTATCGATAAAATGATGCTCGATAAAAGACGGGATCATATCCCGCTTTTGTTCAAAACTGCCTTTGATTCTTTCCAAAAAGTTAAACCAAAAACCAACATCTTCGTGCAAATTTCCCAGCGCATCAAAGAAGCGAATGCTGCCGCCTTCCTGATATTGATTGAGCCGATCCGGAACGCGCGGCACGATGTCGTTATCGTTAACAAAACGGAAATACCGGGGTTTAATCTCGTCATCCAAGGATTTTACAAAGACACGGTTTCCAACCCTTGGCTGCCCGAATGTATATAACCCGTTGATCGATTTATAAATACTTTTATCAATATCCAACGCCAGACGAGCTGCAGCCAGTACCGCAAGCGCACCGCCCAAGCTATGGCCGGTAATCCATAAAGGTTGGCCGTATTGTTGAATGCCTCCCAGTACTGTGGTGATTTGCTTCCAAACGGAGCCCAAAGCTTGGTCGAAGCCGTTATGAACGAGACCGTGCGAGGTATCCTTAAAATCAATGCCGGCATTGGTAAGCCAGTCTTTAAATTTTTCAGTACCGCGAAAAGCGATGACGATGGCACTGCCACTATGAGCAATAAAAAGCTGGGTATCGGTACTGACCTCGTTAATAAATTCGGTGTTAAATCCTTGCTCAAGGAGTTTGGTTCTGATTTGATCCTCCGATTGGTAGGCCAATTTTGACGCCAGTGCCAAGGCATAAGCGTTTTTTAGGGAGAATTGGGTGCTGTTGGGTTCAGTACTTAAATTAATCATGAGTTTTCTCTATGGGTTAACTAAAGGGTCATTAAAAATGCGTCATTATCGCCACCTCTCTTTAAAAAAGAGAAGTTAGGGGAGATTTTTTTAAAGATGCGTTTCACTGCACTGTATTTACAAATTTCTTAAACGTCACCGATTCATCCAACAAGCGCTTGGCAACATCCCGCAGATCATTTATCTGCGCTTCCGGCAAAGAAAGCGAGGTTTTCATGTTGAAAAACTTATCCCGTTCGGCAGCGTTGGACAAAAGACCGAAACCGATGTAAATAAAATCGAGCGGTGGAATGTTTGGGGCCGGGGTGCTTAAAACTGCGGTGGGGCAATGTTGTTGTAATTGGCTTTGGCAGGCCAGATAGGTATTTTTGTCCTTTTCTAACTCGACAAGCAATTTACGAAGCGTTGCTATTAATGTTATAGAAAAATTCTCTATGTTCGCATTAGCTACCATATTGATAATATCAAAGATATTGGGTGGAGTCGCCGATGCATCAATATTTGAAATGGTATGGTTTTTGGCGTCGACGGTAATAATCAGGAGTTTTTTAATGACACCTGCGTCTATTTTATCCCGAAAATGTAAATCTGTATCACTGGAAACCAATGCCTGCAAAGGCCCGAGTAGACCAAGATTATCAGTGATGCCTCCGTCCAGGAGATGAATATAGGGTCTTTTATTGCCATCCTGATAGGTTTTAAACTGCACGGCATTTTTATAGTGACTGGGATTGATTAGCAGGTCTTTTTCCGCTTCTAAAATCCAGCCGGGTTGTTGTTCGTTGTAGCCGCAGGAACCGCCGTGATTGTCCATGGTCATGGGTGGAAAAACCACCGGGAAATTGGATGAAGCTGCAATGGCACGGGCCAAACCAACACCACCAAGATCCGCACACATCGGATCAAATTGAGCCTGCTCAAAAGAAAAGCGAGAGCCCAGACTCATATCAGTGGCGTTGATCATCAAATACGGTTTTGTTTTACGCTTAACTAAATCGGAATATTGGGTGCCTTTAAATATTTCCGTGTCGTAGAAATCGGCCGTCATATCGGTACGGCTATAATAAGGTGAAGCCAGGCGAAACCAGTTCGTGGGATAAAACAGCTGTGTGATCAGTTCACTCTCGATGTCCCGATAGAGAAAATCCCGCAGAAACCCGGATTCGTTTTTATCCTTGAAGATGGCATCACCGAAAGCCGCATAATACCCTGCAGTAAAGCTGCCACCGGAAACCGAAGAAATGACGTCGACTTCGTTCAGCAAGTTGCTGCGCTTGCCTTCCCAGACAATTGGCGTATTGCGCAATTTTTCCAAAACGCCATAAGATAAAGCAGCTGCTCGGGTGCCGCCTCCCGAAAAGGTCAGAATGACAAACAGGTTTTCGCTGTTTTTTTGATCGTTGAGTTTGTCATAGCGATAACCTTTATCAAGATTGTAGCTGTCCAGTTTAGGTGTATGCGGATAACTGGCACAGCCATGCAATCCGAATGCCAGTAGGGTTAACAATATTGGGAATGAGATACGCATAAGTCCCCCTAATTAAATTCAACTTAAATATGGACTTAGCGCTGTCGTTTGCTGAATAACAGCATCCACTTTTTCAGGATGATAATTTTTTAAACCATCCAATGTAAAACTGTGATGCCGTTTTACGATAAACAACGTTTGGTTGGTTTGGCCCAGTTTTTTTCCGTCAGCCAATACTATCCGGTCTTCTTTAAAACTAACAAAAACGTATTCCATGAGGGTAACTTCTAAAAATTATGATTGTCAGATATTGCAAGTCAGGTAGCGTTGTTAAAAAACGTTTATTTTTCATGGCCATCAGGATTTATTGCCAAGTACCTTAAAAATCTAAATAGTTAAAAATTACATCTTGGCTTTTTTTGCTTTCTCCATTAATGAATCTAAAGTATCGGGAACCAAACGCTCTGCAAATCCAGCCATAAATGCCCATACCAGCATCATCGCGTTCTTTTGTTCAAATTCTACGCAGTAAAATAGTGCTCGAACGCCTATAGATTGACCACAAATACCAGTATCAGTATGCAATACCAACGTGGGCAGCAAGTCGCCCAACAGTCCTAATAATGAAAAAACGCCAGATACTGCCAATAGATACATAATCATCGCAAAGATAGCGCCGCTAAAAATTAACGACAAAATATACCAAAGCGACATGCTTAACTTAATATCCATCGCATCAAGTACGCTATCGGTAAAGCTTGATGGTGCGCCGCAAGCCTTTTCGATTCTTTGCAGCAAGCTCATACATGAGCCAATCATGCCTGAAAAAATAGTGAGTATTACCAGTGTAAAATGTTGCGGTTTTAAATCTTCCTCAGAAAAATTACAGTGATACAAAATAAGCAGCGATATTGCCATTAGCACTAAAACAGAAAACAACACGCCCAAAATGTTTCCCTTAACCTTATAAATGCTTTCTAACCGGAGTAGTTTGTAATAACCCAGTCGTTGCGTTTGTCGGGTAAGACTAATGATGTCACCGCGAATAGCTTCTTCCAGCTTTATACAATCAACAGATGGCTGTTTACTTTTCTGATCCGCTTCCGCCTTGGGTGCTGGCTCCCTAAATTCTTTGGCAATCAGTACCTTGATTTTTTCTTCAGTTAAGTCGTCAGCAAGACTGGAAACATAAGTGCGATAAACCTCTTCACCGACTTGTGTGCGAAATTTTTGCCTCACAGCCCATAATCTAGATACTAAATCGGCGCGCTTTAGCTTATTAATAATCAACAGCTCAATATACCAAAGATTACTGAGTGATTCAATATGGAAACCTTGGGCAAAAGATTCTAAGGAAACGCCGACTTGGCTCAGTATTTCTTCCCGATCAGTTTCATTTAAAAAAAGTAAATCCGCATGAATGACTTCTCCAAGCTTATCCAGTAAATCCTGTTTTCCGTTTGAACTACTAATCGGTGAAGAAAAAATAGCATCAATGGGTTTTAAAAAATTATGAGTCATTTACCAATACCTCACTTAATGTAAAATCAGAGAACAAGTAGCTTGTAAGATTAAGAGGGTTTCACTATATACGACACACGGTTACAGATACGGAAAATATAAGCACTAGAAACCTTTATAATTTATAAGCGTTAAGCACATTTTAAAATCCGCAAATTTAACCATGTGAAGTAGCAGTCTTTTATTTTAAAAAAATATTTCCTGTCAAGAAACCCACCTTTCTATTTTATCTTCTGGGATCACCCGGCAAAAAAGAGCCGGTGACATGTTTGAAAGCAGTTGACGTTTTCTCGCCTGGAACGCCATCAATTTTGACAAAAATGCCTGGAAAGCCGTTAAGCCAACGCTGTAAGTTTTCGGCTTGTTTAAAAACAGTTGGGTTACCGGATTTAGTTGTTGCATAGCTAACAACCAGAGGGGAACTGTCAGCAGTTGGCTTCGGCTGATCGGGAAATTCGATTTGATGCAATTCCGCCAAACGCCTTAACAATACGGCTGATCCGCATTGTTTGGAAGTAGCAGTATCAGACCACCTACCGTCTGCAATATATTTACCGCTGGTATAATGACCATAAATACGAGGTCAGTACATGCGTGTGATGAAGTCTGAAGCCCCAGTCGTTGTATCCTTCAAGTTAATACAACAGACCGGACAGACTCCAATCGGTTTTGGCCCCCAGTCCCCGCATCGCCAGAGCATCTGTTGCACTTTCTTCCCAAGTGAAGGGCGGCTTACCTTTTTTGGGTCGCCCGGCAGGTATTTGAACAGTACGGGCAGTCAAAGGATCGCCATTGTGCAATTGTGCCTTAAAATTCTGGCTTGCTTCCATATTATGAATCACCGCGATAAAAAACCACGGAATGCCTAATGTGTCGCCCACACTTTCATAACGTGCCGTATTGCCAAGTAATTGTTCGTCAAGTTTTTCAACGATGGACAAATTCTTGGGCGAAATAATGCATGAATTAAATAATCTTTCATACTCTGTGTTTAATGCGGGAGTAAATGCTGCTTTTGCCATTAATCTTCTCCTCAATACAGCTTATAATTGCAGTCTTCCAACGATTGTGGCGGTCTATTCGGACACCTTATAGCCTTTTGGGCAAACCCGAAATCCAATAGCTTATTGATGCATGGATGTACCGGGTGTCTTAAGAAGCAGGCGCAACAAAAAATCTAAATGCGATGGTAATCACCTTTAGGTGCGATTCTGGCGATTTTCGCGGCCATGTCGTCTTCCGCCAATATGCCCGCCGCATTCAGTTTCTTATAAATCCAAGCAGGCCAGCATTTAAAGACTTTTCCCGGTATATCCACCAGCAATAGTGCCGGCCATTTAACCGCCAGAAGCGTTGCCAATTGATAATATAATTTTTGGGAATTGTGGGTAACAATGGGGTTCGTGGTGGCTGGCACTTGAGTATTAAGTCCTTGGGCCGCAGCTTGCCGGGCCATCCAGCTTAAAGTTGCGTCCGATAAACCGGTTTCGGCATAGCCGCCCCCCACGTCGGAATGTACGCCGGGAAACCATTGCTCGACGAAATTCAGCGGATTATGGCCGGGTTGTAATTTCCAGAGCACAGGACGAAATGGCCAGCGGTGTTCGTCCGATGATAGTGCGTGGCTGGCGCTTTGTATGGCATCGCTCAATGTTACGTCGTGAAAACGGCAGCCGAATATTTTATCGGAGAGGTATCCAAGAAATAAACCATAGGGAGCACCCAAGGCACCTACCGTATCCCAAACCCCGAGAAACCGAATCGTTTCTCCGCCATAGGTATATTGGTTACGAAACAACTTTGCTTTTAAGCCCTTGGCGGGATTGGGATGCCAGTCACTAGATTTGTCTTTATACTTGGCATAGGCTTTATTGATTTTATCGAAGTTTTCCCGTCTTAAAATACCCATGTTGTGAATGAGTCCCGCCAGAGAGCGGGCAGTATAGGCACCACGACTGAAACCGAATAAATAGATCTCGTCCTCGGGCTCATAGTTACTGCACAGAAATTTATAACCATCCTTTATGTTGTCGGATATCCCCCAACCGAAAGCCCCGCCAATAACCCTGTCATACCAGTGGGTTCCCACGCCCTGTATGTAATATACGATTTGGGGGGTTCCATTGATATCGTCTTGACAGGTGGACTCGAATAGTTTGGCCACGTTAGTGGGATTCTTGTCCGGTTCATTCCAAGTGCCATCGCAAAATACCACTAATTTTTTTTTCATAACATTCTCCTCTTGCCAGTTTATTATTCAGTCCGCTGGAGCCTGTCTCCTCTGGGATTTCCGAATATTCCGGATAATCCACACGGTCATCTTGGTTATTCAGTTCCATACAGAATTCGGCATCCTTCATTTTTACCTGTAAGCAGTAAACAGCGTAGTTCATAAAACGATACCGGTCAGAGTTTGCAACCGACTGAAACGTTTGACGGTTTCAATGACTTTCAAAATGTGAGTAACGAGTTTGTATACCCCGTCACTTAGAAGTCTTCGAGTTGTTCAGATTATCTATAGCGGTTTGCACTGAGCATGTCTTATCGTACTCGTCAAAAACATGTATAAGTTTAGCCATCGTATTTGGCTGGTCTTTGTCGATATAGTTGCTTCTATAGGCTGTTCTCGCATCTATTATATTATTCTTGATAGCCGGGAATAAGCTGCCCGCCAAAATAAGTATGGGCAAGGTTTTCCGCGCCTTTATTGGTTAGCAATGACGCAGTTGATATCACGGCAGCACCTAATGGGGTTACAAATGCGGTTCCCGCTGCTGCCGCAGTTGCTGTATCGCTCAAAGCTGTTTTTGAAAAATCCAGGCTATCTTTGGAGCTCGATAACCTGTCCAAAAATTTTGAGCAATTTTGATCGGCTATATTGGCAACGTAAATTACAGTATCAGGTGTGACAGCCTTGTCGGGATTGATAACGTCAGTCCTTTGATGGAACGATTTAAAAGTTTTATAAGTGCAATTTTCTGGTGATGTGTAAGAAAACGAGATAGCAGGACCAATGACTGGCAAGAAAATGAGGGCATTGTCCCAACGACTGGAAGTTGTACCTCTATTTTTGAGCTCGTGCTGAAATCAATGGCAGGGCCAAACAGCGGAACCCAGATAACCGGGCTATGTATAGACGTTTTGTCTGCGCATGTTTCATAGACAGGTAAACCCATTAATTGTCGAGAATCATCCTCTGGCACCGACAAATTATCTAAACTGAAGGTTTTTTCTGGATGTAAATATTTTTCCGTATGGGCGCAGCCAATCATAAAACATGCGAGTACGACAGCAACTGATTTTAGTAGCAAAGCCGTTTTGTTATAACCTAAACTCTCCAGCGATAGGTTAAAGCGAAGGGTATGGGAGCAACTAAAATCTTTCATGATGAATACTTTCAAGATAAATTTTAAGAATATTTTTCTGGCGTGACGGGTTTTGGCTGACGCCATTGCCCAATTCTGTACAACAACAATGGATACCATTATTTAAACCGGCGAAACCAATAGCTGTGTTAAGGGTAGACTCGAATAAAATAAACAACAATTTCTCCGCATTTCTATACTCCAATCCCCACTAACGCCGCAAACAGCATCAATTTCCGAAATTAGTTTTTTTAATCCATTAATTTCTTTCTAGTTTACGGACTCCGCTGTTGTAAGTTGTTAGCAATTTGTTATATATTTGTTAGCCTCCCTGCATAACGCCAATAAAATCATTTGAGCGCTTCCCGATGGAACAGAATAAAACTTATACATTTGTCTGGACACAGCCACCCAGCTTCTGTGGTGTGAGGAAAAAAATGTCACGTTAACCCCCAAGGTGTATCGGTTATTACTGTATTTTTTATGTCATGCGGGGCGTCTAATCTTCCACGAAGAATTATTCGATGCAATATGGGATGGCCGAATAGTAGATGATTCTGCCTTACGGCTGACCGTTAATTCCCTGTGCAATGCCCTGCACGACGATAGCAAATCGCCCCGTTATATTTCAACCGTTTCCAGGCGGGGCTATCACTTTTTGGCTACCGTGACGGTGACGGCGTGTTATTTAATCGCTGAAATGAGTGAGACCAACCTGCTAAGTTATAGCCCTAAAATCCGGAAGTTTTCTGACTGCTTTGAATACACTAACGAATTAACAGACTTGCAGGAAGCTTTTCAAAAAGCATCAAACGGAGAGCGGCATCTGGTTTTTTTGAATGGCGAACAAGGCATAGGTAAAACGGCTTTACTGGATACTTTCCTTGCCAACTCTTATGGAAAAAGTGTTATCTACCGCCTTAACCAGTTAGCACCAACCTGGCTTTATCAAATATTGACTGTGCTAAGCCCTGATGAAATAGCGGTGTTGCTGACAAAAGTAGCGCATATCAATACCGGTCGCATGGTGCGGGAAGGTGTCCATTTCTTTGAGACGTTAAGTAACAACACGCCCTTGATACTGATCCTGGATAATGCACACTGGAGCGACGACTTTACTCTGGATTTGTTCGGTTTTTTAATGTTTAGATGCTCTGTGGCCAACTTATTAATAATTATCAGTTATCGCTCTTGCGAAAATGAACCCGCCGTAAGGCGCATAGAACAAATACGAGCAGAATTATTAACACGCGGCTTGTGCCAGGAATTGAGAATGCAAAAGCGTTGCAGTTGATTATGGAACGCTTTGCTTGATAAGCATATGGACATAAAGCCAAATAAAACCATGCCATTAAGTGCTAAATTGATTTACAGGCAACAGTATATAATTACGATGCTTAACTTAATGGCAGTGAATCTGACCACTTTTTAGCTTATAACGACTGATTTTAAATGTTATTATTGTCAATGGAGAAGGATAAAAAGTTTAAAATGTCCAGACTCCGTTAATCACTTACTAGATAGAGGAGAAATACCATGCTAAATGTAGAACTAGATGAAGTAAATGGTATCGCCATGTTAAGTCCAAATGGCGCGTTATCAGAAAAAGACTTTAAATCCGCGTCAAGTGTCATTGATTCATATATCGAGAAACATGGAAATCTAAAGGGAGTTATCATAAATACAAAAGCATTTCCTGGTTGGGAGTCGTTGGGGTCATTAATAGAGCACTTTAAATTTATTAAGGATCACCATAAAAAAGTGTCTCATGTGGCTCTGGTTACAGATTCTGTATTGGGGGATTTTGGTGAAAAAATAGCCGCTCATTTTGTGTCGGCAGAAATAAAACACTTCCCGTTTGATGAATTAGCTAATGCACAAGGCTGGATTTTAAATACGGAACCCAAGTAATTAATCCGCTCCATAGCGACCATAAATTGAACAGACCGGTCTGATTTATACAGCGGCGTTTCCTCATTATTTTGTGCTTAAGGTGATTTTCGGGAAAAAACTTACCCGTTAGATAAACAATAAAGGGGGCACAATAAAGAAGTCAGCCCCCTTTATTGCGGATTAATCGAGAAAGCGCACCTGTCCTGTGTTTAGCTCATAGACGGCTCCGACCAGGATCACGCGCTTTTCCAACAGCGCCCGTTTTACTTCCGGAAGCCCACGCAGTTCCGGATGCGCGTGCAGTTGTCGCATCGACCAACGCACGTTGGCCTCCACGGCTGTGTGCAGCAGAATATCCCAACTTAGTTTCAGATCGAGTGTCTTTAGTCCGGGCTTGATCGATTTGACCAACGATTCGATATGTTCCGGCTCCTTGTCTTTGTGCAACATCTGCTCCAATGTCGCAGAAACTGCCCCGCAACCTTCATGCCCCAGCACCACTATAAGTCGGGTATGAAAATGCGAAACGGCATATTCCAAAGAACCAAGCACATCTTCCGCAATAATGTTGCCGGCAAGACGAATGGTAAAGAGCTCTCCGAAGCCCTCATCGAAGATAAGTTCAGGCGGCACGCGCGAATCACTACAACCCACAATGGTTGCAAAAGGATTTTGGGTTTCGACGAGGTGGCTGCGCCAGGACGCCTTTTCATTGTTATGGCGGGGTTTGTCGTCTCTAAATCGCTGGTTGCCATTCTTCAGACGGGCCAGTGCCTCATTGGCATCCATCGGAAAGGGTTCCGTATCGATTGCGCCAAGGCCGGTCGTTTCAGCGGCAACACCCGAGGCTATTCCAAGACCGGCGCAACAAGCGCCGAACAGCCAATGTCTTCGTGTGATAAGTGGACATGTCATGGTTTCACTCCAAAGTTATTTGTCCGTTGTTAAACGGTCATACAGCAATGCCTGATGGGATACACCCAATTCCTTGGGGAGGCCGAACATATACACCAGCACGATAGCCAGATCACCCAGCGGCACGGCAATCAAGCCAGGATCACCGAAAAGACCGTGGGAATGAGCAATAAAGAAATAGCCGCTTCCTCATATTACGCAAGGCATTCGGACAATTCCTTGAGCGGGACTTTAAACTGTTAAATTTACTGTTGTTACTGCGAACGGTCAAATCTTTCATTGTGCATAACATGCACAATGAAAGATTTGAACCTTGTTGTTTTTTTTATCTGATGTTTCAGCTTGGGCGACGCTTGCTTATTAAGCCCATCAAACTAGCCAATGCAGAACCAAACAACCAGACAGCTCTTGGAATGGGCACTGAAGAAACAGCGCCGTTCTGTAATGTCACCCGGATATCAGCGCCAGTGGAATCTAAAAAGATAGTATTGCCCAACGAAAGCGGACTAATGCCTGATGCCAAGGCCTTGAAGGTGAAGGACGCAAGGCTGCCATCGCCAGTCACGCCTGCCACAGGCCCTGTTAGGAAATCAGCATTCCACGTCACTGTTCCACCGATATTATCAATAGTTCCCGGAATAAAATTACCACTGCCGGCCAAGAGCGACCCTTGCTGCACCCCGATTGTAGCAAGGACATTCGGATTAAAAGACAGGTCAAATTGAAAACTATACAGATCAACCATACCCGTTGCATTTACGGTCACGATAAAACTATCCCCGACCTGTTGGGGGGCGGACGGGCTGATGACGCTCACCGAGCTCGCAAATCCGGTTGAACTGGCAATCAATAGAAAAGACACCCACATAAATTTACGCATTTTTTTCACCTTTTTCACCGTTAGAAAATTCTGATAAATTTTTCAACACACTATTTGAATCTTTAAAACCAACGATTCTTATCCATCATTCAGGAACACTTCGTCCCAATGGGTATTTGCCGTGACACAAAGCTGAGATCGCGGATATCGACGACACCATCTTTGTTCACATCAGCCCTGGCGTCGAATCCTGCTTGGCCTGTCCGTTTTCCAAAAGATGCCTTCGCGATCATTAGATCGGCACAATTGACGACTCCATCACCGTTCAGATCACCCTTAACAGCTATCTTTGCAGGGATGATGAATAGCGTTACGCTCTGAGCCGGCAAATAGGCTTCCAGCGAATTGCCTTGGAATGGATAATCACTGATATGCTCGATAATCCCGTTGGCAGTAAGCTGGTATGCTTGGGCCATATTGGAGCCAGAGAAATTTTCCACTTGGAAAACGACATCCGTGTCCGTTTCGAATTGCTTATTGATGGCCATTATGGTGAGCACTCCATCCTTTGAGCCCAATGCCGCAAAGGATGCTATTTCATCGGGATTGGGAACCACATCCGAAACGCTGATGTCTCCGAACGTCGATTTATTGCCGTCGTAGTTGCGGTATAACTTCATTGCCCAATAAACAGGTGTATTGGGAGCTGGCACCGTCCAGTAGGTGGCTAGGTCCAAGCCTTCCCGTCCGAAGATTCCAAGGATGTCTGCCAAGGCAGTAGCACCATTAATATTGGCCTCGGCACCCCAGTTATATTCGGTAATGCCGATTTTTAGGCCGGGATAATATTGGTTTACCCACTGTTTCATCCGTGGAATCAGATACACCTTGTCGTTAATCCAGCCTTCATCTGTGTAATTTGGATCCCAAAGAGACCGGGTGGAACGATTGCGGAGCAGCAGTATCCTTGGGCTAATATCAGTGCTGTATTCGCCGCTTTGAGGGTAAATATGCAGGCTAAAAATATCCAGTATCCGCCTGCCGGTGGATATCTCGTTCTGGTGCAATTGGTTGAGTAGCCACGGCATGTATTCCATACCGCCATTGGCTATCCGATCCGGAAAATACGACCAGCCATGTGCATTAGCATATTGTTGGTCGTAACCACTATAAAAATATCCTGGCCAGCCCCATTCTTCCGGAGCGACCACCAAGGCCGTAGGGTCTTGCTGTTTCACCATGCTGCCGTAACTGATGATATCATCTCGCACATCTGCCATGGTTGAGCCAACCGGATGGATATCTCTATGGGTGTCCTGCCAGATACTGGACTCATTATCCATGTTGTAATATTTCACACCGCCTGCCTCTGAAATACCCCATCTGTTGACCAAATGGCTGACAAAGCCGGATTGTAAATACACATCCGAGACAACATAAGCATCGTTGGGATCATTATTGGTGATTGCTTGTCCTGTACTCTGCAAGATGCCGTTACCGGCATCGGGAAACCACGGATCGCTTGCCGTTTGTAGGCCATATTTACTTTGTGAAAAGCTTGCCAACCTCTCGCGGTTTGGCCCTAGTTTTGCCACCCAACCGATAGTCGGAATGGTAATCATCGAATCGGATCCACTGGCACGATTATCGGTGATAAAACTATCTATAAAACCTGCGGGGCTAGTGCCTCCGCTTTGGGGCAAGCTTTCGAAAAACCAGTCGAATGAACGATTATCTGCATTTTGCTGCCAGTTATACGTGCTGGACGGATTTCCACCCTGCCTATTCAAAGTAAAGTTCAAATCCGCCAGAGTAGACGCAGGGGCAAAGGCAAGACCATAAATTTGGGGGCTAATGGGATGCCGTCCGGTCGCTGCATTAATATGGATAGCAAGCGGATTGAATAGTGCCGTAAATGTTGTTTTCGTATCAGGCGCTATCAAGTGGGGTGGGGTCAAGCGGTCGGCAATATTGTTCAGCGTCACCGTATAAGTAAACCCGTTTTGAAGCGGTATGGCTACGGTTAAAATCACGCTGAGCCTGTCAGGAGAGAGACTGACGCTCTGCGGTAAGATAGGAGTTTTGTAAGCATTATCCTGAACGGAAACAAGGGAGTAGTTTCCGGTGTTTGTAGCATCCGTTGGATTGACTTGCTTGCTGAAGGAAATTTTTATGTGCTTCAAGTCGTTAGAGTTGGCCGCCATAACTGTCGGCGGATCAAGGTTGGGCGTGAATGCAACATTATCGATCAAAACAGAGCCGTAGACATTGTTATTGGTCTGCCATTCATTATTGCGCAGTTGGAAACCCTCAACTAAAGTGCCAGGCGCCAGGTTGAAATTGCCCATGGGTATTTTAACGTGTTTCCACTGGTTTGACGGTGTTGCATAATCCCCGATCAAAACCTGGGTACCGGAGGGTGTCCAAGAGTTGGATGCCAAAGCAATGCCGAATGTGGCCTGTTCGGGTGGCATGGCATACAAGTCAAACTCAAGATAGGAGTACGCGCTTACGTCAAACCCGCCATGGTAAACCCCTGCATCCCAATGGCCTGGCTGCGTAAAAAAAACCGTACAATAATGGTTAAGATTCAATTCTATAGATGCTGTTCCGCTTGCCTTTTCAGTGGTGTAATCAAGATTTAATAGGCAATGGTTCTCTCCATCCACCCATTCGTTTCCGACAAAACCACTCTGCAATTCATCGTCATAGATAATTAAAGGAACCGCCGATGGTACGGTGTCCGCCAAACTGATTACCGAAAATTGGCAAAGCATTAAGCTGACCGTGAGCAGTAAAGACATACCCAACTTTTTTTGAAGGCAATCTGTTTTGAACAGGTTGGCTGGGTCACCGATTATCACGCCATTCATCTTTTTTCCTCATCAGTTTACAATTTATCGTATTAATATATAAATTCCACTTCCGACTGGGTCGGGTTGCCTTGTCCGTGACACTCAAAACGGAGACGCCCAGAAAAAACTCTCTCTCAAAGGCACCATATCCGAGGCCGACGGTGTAGCCGCCGTATTGATCAATTACCTCAGAATCAATGACAGAATCAATAACGTAATCAATCGAGTCAGACCCCATTGATTATGCGTTTTAATAAAGGGAGCTGACCCCTTTTTTTTATTTAATGTGTTGCATCGAAATTACTTGCTTCCCGCATTAAAACTAATCAATTGCGCTATCGATTTCTGCTCGGTGCTATCAACTTCGTTACGAGAAGTTACCTCTGATTTAATACTACGCTTAACATCTGGTGCATACCATGATATATCTGTACCAGTGTTTTTTTCACCGGTAACAGGATTAACAACTTCTGTATTTAAAATGACTTTTATAGCATGAAACGTCCCTGCCGGAACCGTAATATCTTCCCAGTCACCTACAACGCCAGAAATCTTGTGTTTTCTAATGGTACCTGTCTTTATGTTGGTTTCAGTTGACGTTTGCTGCCAATTTTTCCCCGGTGATAGTGGAAATTCAAAATATTTTAAGGGCGGCGAATAATCAAGACCGCTATTGTCCGCATTTCGCGTCGCTATTAAATTCCATTCTTTATTAAATTTTAATAATCTTTTTTTACCAGACTTATTATTTAAATTTATAACCAACACTTCAATAACATCACCCTCTGTAGAAGTTACAGTTCTTTCGGTTTTTGAATTATTTTCTGGGTGCGCTGGATTGGTTGACTCGATAATAAAAAAATCTCCCACTTTAATATCTGGTGGCGTAACTTCTAAAGTAACCTTTGTCTCTGCTTGCTTTGCACTCTCTTCATGACTTGGTTCATTAATGCCAAAATTTTCTTGTTGAACTTTGCTGTTGTCGGATGTTTGTTGGATAGTATGGTGTTGATTTGAATCATCTGCTTCTGAGCCAGGTTTCGAATGATAAGTTGCTTTCTCATTTTTATCCTGATCTGCTAAAACTGATATCTGTTTATCTTGGCCTATATTTGGTACGGGTAAATCTTTCTCGAATAATAAACCAATCTTTGCTTTCCAATCAGGATCTTTGATTTCTTGATTATCTTGATAAGCACTACGTATCTGTATATCTTTCGCTTCTAATTTATCAATCTTTGCTTTCCAATCGGGATCTTTTTTTAGTTCATCTATACTCATGCCTGACAAAAATTCTATATAAGCTACTCTACCTACCCGCTGTAAAAAAAGCAAACAATCATCATATGATCGTGATAATTTGCTTACACAATAGTTACCTAGCAGTTGAGCGACTCCTGAGTCACCACATATTTTAAACACATCTTTTACTGGAGACTTTGGATTCTGTGTGAAAGCTTCATGCATACATCTGAGATAAGGCTGAACTTCCAACATTGCCTCTGGAGTCATTTGAAGCCCAAAAGTTTCTTTATCATTAGTAATAACCGCTCCTGAGTTTATGGTTGTTTGTTTACCTTCTTCTGGCTTTTGTTTTATTATTTTTAAACTATCTGCCGCTTTTTTTTGAATGTCATATTTTTTTGTTGTTAATGGTTGCGACCCTGGCTTTGCTATAGCACGTTTTTGTTCATCTTGTACTTGCAACTTATGACCTTGGATTCTCCAGTCAGGATTCTTTCTAAACTCTGTAATAGTCATGCTCGATAAAACTTCTAGGCTTGCTATATCAAAAACATCCCCTATTAATTTTGTACAGATCCTAGCTGATGCGCTAATTTCTGCTAGGCAAAATCCATAAAGCTCCCTACCTTCATTCACACACATTTCCCAAGAAATAGAATAAACGTAACTCATGGGTACAGGTGGTGGATTCTGTTTAATTTGATTTTTCATGCATTCAATAAGCGGGTGAGTCTGAACTATTGTTTCTGTTGGAATCTGTTCAAGCTGCTCTTCAGAAAGATTTCTTGCGCTCGCATTTATTACTGCTAATAATGCCACGACCAGTATTTTTACTTTAAATAGTGTTTTCACATTATTTCCAGATTAATTTTTAGTTTGCCACAAGTAATAATATTTTTTATTTATAAAGCTATACCTAGTATTAGTGGATTAATAAGTTGAAATATGAATTACTCATTCTTGAAATAATCATTACAATGCCAAAAACAGACTTGACTTTAAAAAGAGCATCTAACTTAATTAATGTGATTCCAAGTATGCATCTATCTCTGAACAAGTTGATTTTCCTACACCGCCAAGTTGAGCTTGCTTACCATAGTCAATGCCACTTTGTATGGCTTCTCGCGCCTCGTCATCAGTTAATAAACCCCTTGATACTTTGTCATTAACCATTTTTAAAAGTACAGGTAATATTTTTTCTTTGTATGTTTCAGCGGTTACTTTGCAAGCGGCGGCCTCACCGATAAACTCCCCATACTGCACAAGCTTCGTCAAAGCATCAAAGGATGGCCCCGTTACTGGGGTTGCATTAACAACCAAGGCTTGCAAGGTGAAGGCTAATGCTATTTTTTTTAATATTGTTTTCATAGACTTTGCCTGCTTTAGTTGTTGTTTTCAGACTTAACAATATAGGATTTTCAAGTGTTTATCACTGAAACCAAGAATAACGTTAAGTTAACGGCTCGTTGAATGACAAGTGGGGTAAAGAGTCAGCCAAATAGTAATTGATTGTTAAAGATTTGGAGAACATCGATTGGGGCACTCTCAATTAAATTATCATTAGGCAATGTAAATTGTGGGAACTGTCTACTGATAGCGGAAGCAACCTTGTTCGGAATTCTTGCCCCATGACTTTGATCATGAGCTGAGCCATCGACATTCAGCGCGAAGAGCTGATTGTTTTTTGCATATACATGTAAATGATGTTGCCCATCAGACGTATGAGATTTGTGCAGTTGGGCGGAATACTGGCCACCAAGTGGAATGCCACAATGTTTTGCTTCTTCAAGCACGTCATTTTCTGACGGAAGAAACAGAATGTGGATGACATATTTGTCTACACTGAAGCTAAACCATTCGAACTTAGCGGCCTTCTGTTCATTTACGAATTGCTTAAACGTTTTCATGGTGTTGCTCCTGTAGCATAATGTGGAGCTAACCGGCCTGTGCGAAAAGCCGCACGACGGGTTAAGTGTAATATTAGACATGCGATTGGGATTGAAACGAAAACATGGGGTCAAGTCTTTCAAAACAATATCTCTATGCGAAAACATGGGGTCAAGTCTTTCAAAACAATATCTCTATGTGTTAATAAAAGGCATGACCAAAATCAATGCTACAAACTCA
>SESC01000179.1_pt1 | contig 25735 bp, 28 predicted proteins | sample 3171431 | NCBI WGS metagenome assembly SESC01 (sample SAMN06051868, study PRJNA518727) | freshwater metagenome | biome: subpolar coniferous forest; feature: holomictic lake; material: water; isolation source: holomictic Lake 227, 8 m depth | place: Canada: near Kenora, Ontario | collected... | reverse complement strand
TGTACGCAATTATTAGCGAGGATATAACAGGCAGCTTGCAAAAACGACTTTCTGTTCGCCCTGAGCACATTAAAAGACTGCAGACCTTACAAGATGAAGGACGGTTGATTATAGCGGGACCTCACCCTGCAATTGATGCTGAAAATCCAGGAGATGCTGGATTTACTGGCAGTCTGATAGTCGCTGAATTCGAAAGTCTTCAAGCGGCTCAAAACTGGGCCAATAGCGACCCCTATATCGATGCCGGTGTTTATGCTAAAGTAATCGTTAAACCATTTAAAAAGGTATTTCCTCAATGACATCTGAACAAATTAAACAACAATTGAATGACGCTTTAAAACCTGATTTACTGGAAATCCTTGATAACAGTGCGGCACATGCCGGTCATGCCGGCGCAAGCAGCGGTGGCGGTCATTATCATGTCACTATCATATCAGCCGTTTTTGAAGGAAAATCATTAGTTCAACGTCACCAACTCATCTATCAGGCGTTAGGCGACTTAATGAAACAACAAATTCATGCCTTAGGCATTAATGCTCTATCACCCTCTGAAGAAACTAAAGGAAGTTTATAAATGAAAAAAAAGATTATCCCCTTGCTAGTTGTTGGTACTGCATTGTTAGCAGGCTGTGATCAAAAAGCAAGTACTGAAAGCGTTACTGCTGCAGCACCCACCATTTCTAAAGCGGATGCCGTTGCTGTCGTAAATGGTCAATACATTTCAAAATCTTCTTTAACAGAACTGGAAAAAGAAATCGCTGAACGGGGTCACGGTCAATCTTTCCCTAAAGAAAAATTAATTGAAGAACTCATTCAGCGTGAAATCCTGGTTCAAGACGCTGTTCAAAAACAACTGGATAAGTCAGAGTCTATCGTTGCTCAACTTGAAAGCGCAAAAAAGACCTTATTGACCCAAGCTGATGTACAAGACTACATCAAAGCAAATCCGGTCACTGATGCTGAAATTAAAGCGGAATACGATAGCAAAATTTCTGCCCTCAATGGCACTGAATATAAAGCTCGCCATATTTTGGTTAAAACCGAAGCTGAAGCTAAAAAGTTAATTGCTGAACTGGATAAAGGTGGTGACTTTGCTAAATTAGCTAACAAAAATTCATTAGACGCTAAAGAATCACAAAACGGGGGTGATTTAGGCTGGTTCACTGCTGCACAAATGGTTGCTCCTTTCTCAGAAGCAGTTGTTAAACTTGAAAAAGGTAAATACACTAAAACACCTGTTCAAACTCAATTCGGTTGGCACATTATATTAAGAGAAGATTCTCGCGCTCAAACTCCTCCTCCACTTGATTCAGTAAAAGATCAATTGACGCCTTACTTACAACGTAAGAAAGTTCAAACAATGGTGGAAGGATTGCGTAAAAACGCAAAAGTAGAAATATTAGTTTCTGTTAAAGACGAACCCGCTAAAACACCCGATGCAGCTGCTAATAAAGCACCTGAAGAACAGCATGTTGCTGAAGGAGCCGTTAAAGAAGCTCCAGCAGCTGATAAGCCAGCTGAACCCGCTAAAGCTGAGACTCCGGCCGCTAAATAGTAAGACTTTTTAGTGTGACGCAAAAGGGCGGTTTATCCGCCCTTTTTTATGCCAGCTTTTCAAAATACTGCAGAATAAGTTGTATGCTGCGATTACCCCTAAATTCGTTAATATCTAATTTATAAGCGACTCTAATTTGTCTCAAACCTAACCAGTGCTCTGGCTGATCAACAAAAAAAGCAATCGCATCAATAGGTAATTGACCTTCTGGTTTTCTTAAAACCAATTTAAGGTGGCGTTGCCCAACAATGCGTGCTTGCAACACATCAAACACCCCATCAAACAAAGGCTCAGGAAACTCTTGCCCCCAAATGGCCGCGTTTTGTAGTAAGTCCGCAGTTTCAAGCGTCATTTCTGCTTCAGTTAACTCCCCGTCCGACAGTATTTTTTGCTCCAGATCCACATCCGCTAAGCGCTTACTCACCATCTCATCAAAAGCTAATGCAAACGGCGGATAATCGTGCATAGTTATGGTCAAACCTGCCGCCATGGCATGCCCCCCAAATTTACTTAATAGCTTTGGATTAATAACGGCAATATCACTCAACACGTCTCGAATATGAATACCTGGAATAGAACGGGCAGAGCCTTTTATTAAATCCTTACCTGCAGGCGCAAAGGCAATCACGGGGCGATGTATTTGGTCTTTTATCCGTGCCGCTAATATGCCAATTACCCCTTGATGCCAACCTGAGTCAAATAAACAAACACCCGCTGGTAAGTGATTCTTATCCAGTGCCTTCATCTCACTCATTAAAGTCATGGCTTCATGCTTCATCTGCGCTTCAACGTCTCGACGCTCATTATTTAAACCGTCAAGCTGAAGCGCCATACTTTTTGCAGTCACTGGATCGTCAGAGAGCAAACAACAGATTCCCAAAGACATATCATCCATGCGACCCGCTGCATTTAATCGCGGGGCAAGAGAAAACCCCAAATCAGATGCAGTGATAGTTTGAACATTTTTACCCGCAACATCAATCAATGCATTAATGCCCGGATGACTACGACCTGTGCGTATTCTTAATAAGCCCTGGTGCACTAAAATCCGATTAACCTGCTCCAGTGCAACCACATCGGCAACAGTCCCTAAGGCCACGTAATCGAGCAATTGTGCCAGGTTGGGTTCTTGACGTTGATGCTGTTCAAACCAGCCCATGTCCCGTAATCGGCTTCTTAAAGCCATTAACACATAAAATATCACGCCCACACCGGCAATGGACTTACAGGGGAACTGATCGTCAGCTAGACTGGGATTAACGATTGCATGAGCGGCAGGCAACTCAAATCCGGGTAAATGATGATCTGTTATGAGTACTTTGATTCCTAGCGCTTTTGCCGCTTCTACGCCTTCAACACTGGATATGCCATTATCAACCGTAATAATGACATCAGGATTTTTCAATTTAACCAGATCGACGATTTCAGGTGTTAAGCCATACCCATATTCAAAGCGATTGGGAACCACAAAAGACACCTGCTCTGCCCCAAGCAAATACAGACCCTTAATGGCCACTGCACAACTGGTTGCACCATCAGCATCAAAATCAGCCACGATAGTAATGTGCTGTTTCTCATTAATTGCCATAATTAAGTGAGAAATCATGGCTTCCATCCCTGATAGCAACCAGGGAGAAGGTAGCTTTGCCAAGGTTCTATCCAGCTCAGTCTCAGACGTGATACCTCGTGCAAGAAACAATCGACTGAGTAAAGGATGAATATTGCCTAACGACGCCCCTTTTTTTCTAACAGGCCGCTGTACGATGGTTTTTTTTACGCCTTGGTAATACATGGGATTTTCAGGAGAGAACTGATCACTCAGTTAGAAAAGAGAATGTTATTAGGTATATATGCAAGCTAATATAAAGTTAGTTTGCATACATTCCCAAACAAAAGCTTAAAGCTTAATTAACTGAGTTCTGATACTTAACAGTAAAGTCGTTCAAATTAGCCAGAACAAAGGGAATATCTGAACTCTTAGCCGGTAAAAATGCATTAACACCGACGCGTGACAAATAGAAAACCTGATCAGGGATATAGTGGCCAATCGCTCTAATTTCCTTAAGAAAATTATATCGGCTTCTTAAAAGCCAAGCGTGTGAAAACAAACGACCATCAGCAAAGTCAGGAAACTCTAACTCAATAAGCTGGATATTTTCCAAATCATCGACAATACCATCAACACCGTCAGACGGGAGTAGTCTTAAGCCCACTTTACCCTTGTGATTGAGCAAGCTCTGTTGATCACTCTTCCATCGCGCCAAGGACACAGTGATATCACCGTCTCCAAAATCACCGTCATCAGGCACATAGCGCCAAGTATCATTAACAATTTCTTTATCTTTAACTAGTTGCATAAACTTGCTCTTTAAACGGTGTAATGCCAACACGGTTGACCATATCCAGGAAAGATTCATCTTCTAAGCGGTTTTTAATGTAGACATCCAGGATATCGACAATCGCTTTCGTTATTTGATCTTTTGCAACAGAAGGCCCTAATCGCTCACCAATAGCAGCTTCGTTTTCAGAAGAACCACCTAAGGTGATTTGATACCATTCAGCGCCTTTTTTATCGACACCCAAAATACCGATATGCCCCACACTTTGATGAGCACAGCCATTCATGCAGCCTGACATATTGATTTTAATATCACCAATATCGTGAATATAATCCATGTCATCCAAAGCTTCATTGATCTCTTTAGCGATACCGATTGATCCCGCATTGGCTAATGAACAAAAATCAAGGCCTGGACAGCAAATCATGTCTGTGGCTGTACCAATGTTTGGCGTTGCCAGCTTTAATGCATCCAATTGCTGCCACAAAGCAAACAAATCGGCTTGCTTTATATCGGCCAAAACTAAATTTTGTCTATGAGTGACCCTCACTTCACCAAAACTGTATTGATCAGAAAGATCAGCGACTGCATCCAGCTGTGTATCGGTCATATCACCCGGTGGTGAATCAGGTGCTTTTAAAGACAAGAACACCGCTTTATAACCCGGCACTTTATGAATCGCTGTATTATGGTCAACCCACGTTGCAAAGGCTTTATTGGTCGCTTTGTGTTCTTCAAAGCTCGTATCATTCGCCGTATCACGCTCATAAGCAGGCGGTGTAAACTCAAGCTTCATGGCCGCTATACGCTCAGCACTTAACTCATTGGCATCACGTAACAAGAGCCATTCTTTCTCAACCAGATCAGAGAAATGATCTAAACCGGATTCTTTAACCAGAATCTTGATACGGGCTTTATACTTGTTATCACGACGGCCAAAAAGATTATAAATTCGAAGAATCGCCTCAAGATAAGACAGTAAGTGCTTCTTTTCAAGGAAAGGTTTAATCACTTGTCCAATGATAGGGGTACGTCCTAAGCCACCACCGACTAACACCCTGAAACCTATCTCTCCAGCGTCATTTTCAACCAAATGCAAGCCGATATCATGAAACTGTGTTGCTGCTCTGTCATGCAAAGCGCCACTCACTGCTATCTTGAATTTACGGGGCAAATAATCAAACTCTGGATGTAACGTAGTCCATTGCCGAATAATCTCACAATAAGGCCGTGGATCTTCAACTTCATCCACACACACACCAGCTAAATGGTCAGTGGTTGTGTTTCTCATACAATTGCCGCTAGTTTGAATAGCGTGCATTTGTACACTGGCTAATTCTGCCAAAATCTCAGGCACTAATTCAAGCTTGGGCCAATTGAATTGAATATTTTGACGGGTCGTAAAATGACAATAGTTTTTGTCATAGTGACGCGCTATATAAGCTAATTTTCTTACTTGTTTGGAATTAAGTAAGCCATAAGGTCCAGCAACACGTAGTAAAGGCGCATGAGTCTGAACATAAAGTCCATTTCTTAAGCGAAGAGCACGAAATTGATCTTCGGTCAGCTCACCCTTTAAATACTGTTCGGTTTGCCTTTTGAATTGGGCTACGCGTTCATCAACAAGCGTTTGGTCGGTTTCGGTATACTGGTACATAAATGAGCAATTAAATTCTTTCTGGCTAATAGTCTAGGCGGTTAATAATATACTGTGAGTCATAAAATGACAAAATTTATTAGTTGATGATATTATTAACCATTAAAATTTGTTGTGTTTAATAACTATAGAGCTAAGTAGGGGGATATTTTTGTGCGATTTTTATTAATTTTGTTATCGATATTGCTAGTGCCGCAAATGGCAATGGCAGGCGGCTTTGAAAGCCTTGGAATGACAGGAACTGAACGGGGTATCTATACTGTTCTAATATTCCTGATCGCGTACGGTTTTGTTATGACCGAAGAATTTACGCATATGCGTAAATCTAAACCCGTTATTCTTGCTGCTGGCATTATCTGGGCACACGCTGCTATTTTAGCGTCGCAAAAAGGTGTTTCAGTTGAGGACATGCATGAAGCTTTCGAGTACAACCTGAAAGAATATGCTGAGTTAATGCTGTTTTTGTTAGTAGCGATGACTTATATCAACTCAATGGCCGAAAGAAACGTGTTTGAAGCCTTACGCTCTTGGATGGTAAGAAAACAATTCGGTTACCGTAAGTTATTTTTAATTACTGGCGTCATTACATTCTTCTTATCGGCGGTGGCTGATAACTTGACCGCTGCACTGTTAGTCGGTGCCGTTGTTATGGCGGTAGGTGCTGATAATGAAAAATTCGTCAGTATCGGCTTCGTTAACCTGGTTGTTGCTGCGAATGCAGGGGGTGCTTTCTGTCCTTTTGGTGACATTACTACCTTGATGGTTTGGCAAGCGGGCTATGCAGAGTTCTTTGACTTCTTTAAATTATTTATTCCTTCTGCTGTTAACTATGCAGTACCTGCGGCAGTCATGTATTTTGCAGTACCCGATGAACAGCCTTTAGTCACTAACGAAGAAGCCGTGCAATTAAAATACGGCGGTTTACAAATTTGTGGCTTGTTTTTATTAACCATTGTAACTGCTGTAAGTTTTAAACAAGGCCTACATTTACCCCCATTCATGGGTATGATGGTCGGTCTTTCAGTATTAATGTTGTACGGATTTTATCTTAAAAAGAACCACCGTGCTGAAGGTGAAGCCGGTTTTGATGTCTTTAATAAAGTTAAAAATGCTGAATGGGACACCTTGTTATTTTTCTTCGGTGTTGTTTTCGCGGTCGGTGGCTTAGGTTATATCGGTTATCTGGAATTATTATCAGGCGCAATGTATGACGGCTTAGGCGCCACCACAGCTAACATTTTAGTCGGTGTTATCTCGGCAATTGTTGATAACATTCCGGTTATGTTTGCGGTATTGAACATGAATGTGGATATGGATTTATATCAATGGTTATTAGTCACATTAACCGCAGGTGTTGGTGGATCTTTACTCTCAGTAGGATCTGCGGCAGGTGTTGCTTTAATGGGCCAATCTAACCACAAATATACTTTTTTCAGCCATTTGAAATGGACCCCTGCTATCGCGGGTGGTTATGCAGCCAGTATCTTTGTTCACTATCTGATCAACGGCTAATAAAGCTTGTTAGTGCGTCGCACACCGATGCGACGCACTGCTCTCCGTTCTACTTCACTATCTTAAGTGACCACCTTGAAAAATAATACAAACATTAAGCAGATATTATTCAATAAACGGATGCTTATTTGTATATTAACCGGCTTTAGCTCTGGCTTACCGCTCTACATTCTTATTGCGCTATTACCCGCCTGGTTACGCTCTAATGGCCTGGACTTAAAAGCGATTGGTTTATTTTCCCTGATTCAATTACCCTTTACCTGGAAGTTTCTATGGGCTCCTTTCTTTGACAGATTCAGTCCACCTTTAGGCCGTCGGCGCGGCTGGCTGATTATTTCACAATTAGCTTTATTACTAACAATACCAATATTTGGATTATTGCGCCCTACTTTGGACTTAGGGTTTATTATTGCCCTAGCTGGGGCTATGGCCTTTTTTAGCGCTTCACAAGATATTGTTCTAGATGCTTATCGACGTGAACTTCTCATGGATGCTGAATTAGGACTGGGCAATTCGATTCATGTTAACGCTTACAAAATTGCAGGACTGATACCCGGGTCCTTATCACTCATTTTGGCTGATCACTTACCCTGGAACACTGTGTTTGTTATCACTGCACTCTTTATGTTACCTGGTATTGCAATGACTTTATTCGTTAGCGAACCAGCGTTATCCAACGGCTTACCAAAGACCTTAAAAGCAGCAGTCGTAGAACCCTTTCAAGAATTTATTAATCGTAATGGCTTAAAGTCAGCCGGATTAATTTTAGCTTTTATTTTCCTTTATAAATTGGGTGATAGCATGGCAACTGCGCTTGCAACCCCGTTTTATCTTGATCTAGGATTCAGTAAAACAGAAATAGGCTTAATCGCGAAGAATGCCGGCTTATGGCCCAGTGTTATAGGAGGCTTAATGGGAGGTATCTGGATGATTAAACTCGGTATTAATCGAGCCTTATGGCTTTTTGGTGCCTTTCAAATGATTGCTATTTTGGGATTCTATGGGCTAGCAACCTTAGGTCATAACCTACCTGCCCTGGCGATTGCCATCAGCATCGAAGCGCTGTGTGTTGGATTGGGTACAACCGCGTTTGTCGCCTTTATAGCGCATACGACAAACCCATTGTATACCGCAACACAATTCGCCTTATTTACCAGTCTTTCTGCGATTCCACGTACCTTTGCCAATGCAACCACGGGGTACCTGGTCGAATACCTCGGCTGGCAAACTTTTTTTATCTTTTGCTTCTTAATCGCCTTACCAGGCATGCTATTGTTAATAAAAATAGCACCATGGAATGAGCCTATAAATCATAATCCATAATTAACGGCGCATGATCTGAAAAACGCTCGTCTTTATAGATAGACGTAGCAGTAACTTTATCTTTGAGATCAGCACTAACAATCTGATAATCTATCCGCCATCCGACATTTTTTGCCCAGGCTTGACCCCGATTTGACCACCAGGTATATTGATCACACTCTTGATTAATAACCCTGAAGGCATCAACCCAATCACTAGAAAATAATTGATCTAACCACGCCCGCTCTTCAGGTAAAAAACCAGAGTTCTTTTTATTACCTCGCCAATTCTTTAAATCAATTTCTTTATGGGCAATATTCCAGTCTCCACAAATAATATACTCACGATGAGAGGCTAAACAGGATTCCAGATAAGGCATGAAACGCTCCATAAAACTAAACTTGAAAGCCTGCCTCTCTTCACCCGAAGAGCCTGAAGGTAAATAAAGAGAAATGATACTTAAATTACCAAACCGAGCCTCAATAAAACGGCCTTCCGAATCTATGTCAGTCAGCCCAATTCCATTTATGACCTTATCTGGGACTGCTTTAGTATAAATAGCGACTCCACTATAACCCTTTTTTTCTGCATCATGATAAAAGCAGTGATAGCCAGGAGGACAAAAAGTGTCACTATCAAGTTGGTGAAGCTGGGCTTTAATTTCTTGTAAGCAAATAACATCAGCATTCTGCAGGCCCATCCATGAAAAAAAACCTTTGCGTTCTGCTGCTCTGATTCCGTTGACATTTAAAGTAATTACACGCATAAGTTAACAAAGGTTGCCAAAAGCCAATCAAATAAGTATTATACGGGATTCTTTAATATGTATGTAGTCTCTTTGTGGGTAATGTGTAAGTACTATGAAACCAGAAATTCATCCAGAATATAAACAAATTACTGTAACCTGTGGTTGCGGTAATACATTTTTGACCGGTTCAGTATTAAGTAAGGATTTGCAAATCGAAGTTTGTTCTTCATGCCATCCATTCTTTACCGGTAAACAACGTGTTGTTGACACAGCAGGTCGTGTTGATAAATTCCGTAAGAAATACGGCAAATAATAAACACTGTTAATACATTCTGATTAACACTCAGTCTGTTATAAAGACAACTAAGCTATAGTTATCTTTAAACGTAAACAAAACGTACATTAGCTCTGGGGTCACTGCTGATGTACGATTTGTTTCGCATTTCACAAAAGATCACCCAGTGGCTCGTTCTACTTTTTTACCCCCGCTAAGCTTTAAAACCGCTCGTCTGGCTTAATACCCAAGAAAGTTAAAACAACAGGATCATCGATATTTCCATGATCAATTATCTAAGGACATCATGTGGCTCTGTTCGGTCTGAAACATAAAAGAGTTCTTAGTATTGATATCAGCTCAGTCGCTGTCAAAACATTGGAATTAAGCAAAAATGGCAATGGATATCAAGTCGAAAGCTTTGCTGTAGTACCTTTCAATCAAAACCTGTCAACAAGACCTAAAAATTCTGACATTATCGCCGACGCCATAAAAACTGCACTCATCCAAACCCACTCCAATCAAAAACAGGCGGCTGTCGCCGTATCTGGTTCCGCTGTCATAACCAAAGTTATTACACTCCCCAGCGCTTTGAATGAGTCTGAAATAGAAGAACAAATCCTGATTGAAGCAGATCAATATGTACCCTATTCTCTCAATGAGGTTAACTTCGATTTTGAGGTCCAAGGCCTTAACAATAACAACCCAGAAATGATCGATGTGCTATTTGTAGCCTCCAGAAGAGAAAATGTTGATGATCGTGTTGAAGCGTTATTAAAAGCAGGCTTAAAAACTCGTCTCGTTGATGTTGAAACATTTGCCGTGGAAAATGCGTTTGCATTATTAGACGACACGATTAACTCGAAACAAAACCAAACCGTTGCTATTGTAGACATCGGTGCAACGGTCACTGTTTTAAATGTTTTGCACAACGGCCGCTTCTTATACACCAATGAACAAGATTTCGGAGGCAAGCAGTTTATTGAAGGACTTCAAGAGCATCGGGGACTTTCTTACCAGGACATTTATTTACAGCTAAGCCAAGCCAGCTTAACTGACCCCTATAATGCTGAAGTACTGGCCCCCTTCAAACAATCAATGGTTCGGCAAACTCAACGCTTACTACAGTATTTTGTCTCTTCAAGCTCGACAGACGTAGATTGTATTGTATTAGCGGGAGGTTGTGCTTCGATTCAGAATATTGACAAGTTAATAGAAGACAATACTGGCATTCCTGTTTATATTGCAAACCCTTTCATAAATATGAGTCTATCACCAGAAATAAACAGTAAAAGCTTATCTGGCATTGCTCCAGCCATGATGATTAATTGTGGATTAGCCTTAAGAAGCTTTGAGTTATGACCCGGATTAACTTACTGCCTTGGCGAGAAGAACGTTTTAAAAATAGACAACAAAATTTTGCTAACACTTTCCTGCTATCCATCTTAACTGGAATAATGCTGATTGTACTGATACATAGCTACCTTAAAGCGACCCAAGATTATCAGGCCAATAGAAATCAAATCATTTCCAAAGAAATTGCCCTTATCGATCAAAAAATTATTGATATTAACGGTATTGAAGAAAAAACAAACTATCTACTCGCTAAAATAAACGTTATTCAGCAATTACAAGCCAGTCGCCCGGAAATCGTTCATCTGGTTAATGAAATTCCGAAACTTATACCTGAAGGCGTCTACTTAACAAAATTCAGCCAAACAGGGACAGATCTGTTATTTGAAGGCAAATCTCAATCAAACAGTATGATTTCTACTTTTATGCGTGCTATTCAGGCATCAACCTGGTTGCAAACTCCAAAATTAAAAATCATTCAGTCCCAAGATACGACAACTCCGAAAATAAATGACTCTGAACAAATGAGTGACTTTATTTTAAGCGCGACTCAAACAAGCCAAGCCATTCAACTACCGAATAAATCCACCAATGAAACTATCAGACGTTAATTGGAACTTTTATACTGTCGATAACTGGACACTAGCCGCAAAGACTTGTGCACTCATCATTACTGGAACAGTCACTGTTGCAACGGGGATTTACTTTGACAGCCTTGATCAATATCAATCACTCCAAATTGCTAAAACACAAGAACCCATATTAAAAGAAGAACTTGAGAAAAAACAAAAAAAGGCGATCAATATTCAAGAATATCAAAAGCAATTAAATGAAGTAGAAAGTTCACTGGAAGGCATCATTAAACAAATGCCACGAGAAGAAGAACTCGCCGGTCTATTGATTGATATCTCTCAAACTGGGTTATCCAATGGACTTAACATTAAACTATTCAAACCCAATCCTCCGTTTATCAAAGGGTTTTATGTCGAATTACCCATTAATATCCAAGTCACAGGGCAATATAACGAACTAGGCTTATTTATAAGTGGCTTAGCCTCGTTACCAAGAATAGTTACCCTACACGATATCACGATTACGCCAGAGGGTAATGAGGGGGTGTTAATGATGACCGCATTAGTAAAGACGTATTACGAAACCACTGATACCACAGTCATTAAAAAACCTAGGGCCCCCAAATAGTGTTGCAGCCCAAGCTATTTTTATATAACAGCTATCACTACGTTATTACATCACTGTATGTTACTTTGTTGATTGTATTAATTAGCTGTGAAAATAATAGTCTTGATGATTTGACTCGCTATATTGAACAAATTAAAACAGAACAAAAGGGTAAAATAAAGCCATTACCTGAAATGAAACAAATTGAGTCTTATCTATTTGATCCTAAAGGATTGCGCAATCCCTTTATACCTTTTGTACCATTCAAACCATTAAAGCCTATCCTGGCTCAAGATGGCAAAAATAACATCAAGCCAGATATGACACGCCAGAAAGAAGTTTTAGAGTCATTTCCCCTGGATATTTTAAAAATGGTAGGCACCATTAAGTTCAAGTCAAACCTATGGGCACTGATTAAAGTAGAGGACAAACTCATTTATAAAGTTCATATCGGGAATTACCTAGGCAAGAATTATGGAAAAATCACCCAAATAAGCATCAACAAAATTGAATTAACCGAAGTAATGGTTGATCACTCAGGCCAATGGCATGAACATCAAACCTCATTAGCGTTAATTGAATAAATTTTAATAAAACAAGTTATACGAAAAGGTGTCATTCCTATCAACATTAAAAGAAATTTAAATAGCCTAAAAAAAACAAGCTGTCTAATATTGTTATTTCAAATTAGCAATGCTGATGCTGACTTGGTAAACCAAAAGATTAACATCAACCATAAAGAAACAAAACACACCAAAACACCTTCTCCGCCTGAGCACACTAGTGATCGCTCTCCAGTTAGATATATTGGCGAGCCATTATCATTAAACTTTCAAGACATAGAAGTACGAAGCGCTATTGCAATACTGGCTGAATTTACTGACCGAAATCTTGTAGCTGGGGATGATGTGACTGGCACCATCACCTTAAAACTAAATGATGTGCCATGGGATGAAGCACTTGATTTTATAATGATGACCCAAGGCCTGGAAAAATTCGAGTCCGGCAATGTAATCTTAATTGCCCCCATAGGGAAGATAAAAGAGTACAAAGAAGAACAACAAGAAACCGTTTCTGTTTTAGAACAGTTAGATCCTTTATTTACGGAATATATTAAAATTAATTACGCAAGAGCAGAAAGCTTCAGGAATTTATTAAATGGTTTCGATGCCGGACAATTTGGTAGTTGTGGCGTAAAAAATGTGACTGGATCAAATAACAGCAACTATTCAATCGCTACTTCACCTTCAAACCAATATGGATACACGAACTCTAACATCAACCAACCACAAATCAAAACAGCCAAACACGATGATTTAAAAATTCTTTCCTCAAGAGGTTCAGTTGTTGTTGATGCGAGAACGAATACACTCATCATTCGTGAAACCGCGAAACGTCTTGAAGAAGCTAAGCAATTAATTAAAAAACTGGATGTCCCGGTTCGACAGGTTATGATCGAATCCAGAATCGTGATTGCCAGCAATACCTTTGCAAAACAATTGGGCGTTAGATTTGGAGTCGCAGGCAATAACGTAAAATTCGGATCTAGCTCTGGTGCATTAGGGTCAGTTAATAGCGTAGGCGGAACTACCGGCAGCATTAATGGTACCGGCATCGTCAATGACGCACTCGTTGACCTTGCGGCGACTAATCCTTATGGACAAATAGGGATGACGTTAGTAAAAGGTGCTGATTATGTACTAAACCTTGAACTCTCCGCTTTGCAAGATCAAGGTAAAGGTGAAATTGTATCAAATCCCCGCGTCATGACGACTGATCGTTGCAACGCAAAAATCAAACAAGGTACTCAAGAACCTTATCAATCAGGATCATCTGCGAGCACCCCTGCCAATATTCAATTTATTGACGCATTATTAGAGCTGGATGTTCTTCCTCAAATAACACCGAGCGGCAGTATTTTGATGGCATTGAATATTACTAAAGATGAACCTAATTATGCACTACAACAAGTTAATCAACCCCCTCCACTGACAAAGCGAGAAGTCGAAACGACCGTTCAGGTAATGGATGGTGAAACCGTGGTTCTGGGTGGTATTTTCGAAGGAACACAAACCAATACAAAGAACTCAGTGCCTTTTCTTGCAGATTTACCATTCATAGGCGTTTTATTCAAACGTACCGCGAATACTGACGATAAAAAGGAATTATTAATTTTTATAACGCCAAAAATCATTACGGATAATGCGGCAAGTAATTGATAGTTTCTACTTAATAATAAAAAAGGGCATAATCTTCCCAAATTTTAGCAATTTAACCTTATAATAAGACCATTTTTGAACATTTGTATAGTTTGTAATCGAATGCTTATTTATTTAGCACATGCAAATAATAACTGCATTGAGTTCATAGTTACATAAACAGTATTTCAAGACGATAGCTCTATAGAGTTGTTAATTTTTTATAGCTCCCCCCCCTTAATCGGGAGTTTTAAACCCTCACGGTATTTTGATGACAAAATCAGAGAACATATATTTAGTTGGCCTAATGGGCGCAGGAAAAACCACAATTGGTCGTCAGTTAGCCAAATCACTCGCCCTGCCTTTTTATGATAGCGATAAAGCCATCGAAGAAAGTACAGGCGTTGATATTCCAACAATTTTTGAGTTTGAAGGAGAAGAAGGCTTTCGGGATCGTGAACAAAAAATGCTTCAGCAACTAACTCAATTAGACGGCATTGTTATGGCCACTGGAGGTGGTGCTATTTTAAGGGAAGAAAACCGCCGTTTATTAAAGGACAATGGTTTTATAGTGTATTTGCAATGTTCAGTCGAGCGAATTTTAGAACGAACTCGCAGAGATACTCAACGTCCGTTATTAAAGACAGAAAATCCTAAAGAACGTATAGAAACATTATTTGCAGAGCGTGAACATCTATATGTATCTTGCGCTGACTTTATCATTGACACCGGTATTTTGCAGAGCAAAGCAGTCGTCAGTCATATTCTTGAAGAATATAAATCAGCAAATCGTTAATTTTAATGAAAAAGTTATTAGTCGAACTGGGTAATCGTAGTTACCCCATATATATTGGTTCAGGCTTATTAAAACAGCCTGAACTATATACACAGCACATCAAGTCAAAACAAGTTGTCATTATTACTAATGAAACCATTGCCCCCCTGTATTTAGATACTGTTTTAAACCAGTTAACCTCTCACATCGTTGAAAAAGTCATACTCCCCGATGGCGAACAGTATAAAACTCTAGAATATGTCACCCAGATCTTTGATAATTTATTAGCGAACAAATTTAGTCGAAATTCAACTTTAATTGCTCTAGGTGGTGGGGTAATAGGTGATATGGGTGGTTTTGCAGCAGCCTGTTACCAACGAGGCATTACTTTTATACAAATACCCACTACCTTATTGGCCCAAGTTGATTCCTCTGTCGGAGGAAAAACGGGGGTTAATCATCCTTTAGGCAAGAACATGATTGGGGCTTTTTATCAACCTCAATGTGTTATTGCTGACGCAAATGTTCTTGACACCTTAGATAATAGACAATTATCCGCCGGCTTGGCAGAAGTCATCAAATACGGATTAATCCGGGATGTTGAGTTTTTTGAATGGTTAGAACACAACATTGATGCCTTATTACACAAAGACAAAAATGCCTTGGCCTACGCCATTGAGAAATCCTGTCTTAATAAAGCCCAAGTAGTTTCAGAGGATGAAACCGAAACAGGTATTAGAGCCACCCTCAACTTAGGACATACCTTTGGTCATGCTATTGAAACCGGCGCGGGGTATGGAACCTATTTGCATGGCGAAGCGGTTGCAATTGGTACTTGCCAGGCTGCGGACCTATCCAGAAGAAAAGGCTGGCTAACTGATCAGGATGTGAACAGAATCATCTGTCTGTTTCAAAAATGTAACTTACCCACCACTCCACCAGCAAACCTGGATTCAAGCCGTTTTATAACATTAATGTCGGTTGACAAGAAAAACGTTGATGGACAGATCAGACTCATTTTACTGAAAAAAATAGGTGAGGCTACATTACCTACCAATGTCGATAAAGCTTTATTAATAGAAACCCTAGATACCTATGGTAGAAGTTAACTCTGTTACGCGTGTAGGCCCCGTTGACTTATCAAAAATCTCTATCTAGCAATACGCTGATAACCCCGGAAATAACCAGGCAACTGGAATTAGTTAATCACCTGTTGGTTAACTCCCAGCAAGCATTGATTATTTCTGGTCCAAACGGCATTGGAAAATCAACGTTTGTAACTATTTTACAAACACATCATAAGGGATCATGGTTGTATTGCGTTATTGAAGCCAATACAACGTTAAGATTTGAAAAGATTCTGAGCCAATTACTGAAGATCATTAATCAAGAGAAAGCAAGCATCCACTATAAAAACTTAAGGGCTGCTTTTCGTCAGTTTGAGAACAAGAATAGAAAAATTGTATTGATCATTGATAATGCAAGCCAATTAGAAGCAGGACTCATCAATACACTCATTGACGCTGCATTAAATAATTCGGTGTTGCGGGTTATTTTTGTGTTAACAAACGATGAACTGGATTCTAAAATAAGCTCAGATCTTGCGCTTGATGATAGCTTTTTAATTGAAATAGAACCTTTTACAAAAGATCAATGTAGTCGCTTTTTACAGGGTTTAGCCTCATTACCTCAACCTCGGTTAGCATTAAGTGAAATTAATGATGAATACCTTGATGCTATTTACTTACAAAGCCAGGGAATCCCTGGAAAAATAGTTGCTGGTTTACCGAGGGATGAGACAACTGTAATACAAAGCAGTGAATCATCACTAAAAATACTCATTGCGGCGGTTATCTTGTTAATTATACTAGCACTCATGACACAGTGGTTAACGGGTATGCCCCGTAGCCCAAAACTGGATGATACCGTCACTGATCATCTGCAAGAAACGACGACAGACACCCTTAAATAATAAACTGTTTTTATATTAACCTTAATAAACCATCACAATGACAGCTTTAAAAAACGACATCTTTATCAGAGCTCTTTTAAAACAACCGATTGATCGAACTCCCGTATGGATGATGAGACAAGCGGGAAGATACTTACCAGAATACAGACAGGTAAGAGAACAGGCAGGTAGTTTTTTAAATCTGTGTACTAACCCTGAACTCGCTTGTGAAGTTACCCTGCAACCCCTACGCCGGTTTAACTTTGACGCCGCCATCCTGTTTTCAGACATCCTGACCATTCCTGATGCCATGGGCTTAGGTCTTTACTTTACAGAAGGTGAAGGTCCAAAATTCAAGAATCCCATTAAAACAGCAGCGGATGTTGAAAAGTTACCCATTCCTGATCCTCATGCCGAATTACGTTATGTAGTAGACGCAGTCAGTTTAATCAGAAAGTCTTTGCAAGGTAGCGTGCCTTTAATTGGCTTCTCAGGTAGTCCCTGGACCTTGGCGACTTACATGGTAGAAGGCGGCAGCAGTAAGAGCTTTCAAAAAGTTAAGAGCTTAATGTATGAGCAACCCAAATTATTGCACACCCTGTTAGACAAATTGGCGCAATCCGTCGCTGCTTATTTAAATGCTCAAATTGAAGCCGGCGCACAGGCCGTTATGCTATTTGATACCTGGGGCGGCATGTTAACCTCGGAAGATTACATTGAATTTTCATTGTATTACGCCAAACAAATTAGAGCCTTATTAAAAACCAATATTGATGGTCAACAAGTGCCGACTATCTTATTTAGTAAGGGTGGTGGACTGTGGTTAGAAACAATGGCTGACGCGGGTTATGATGCCCTTGGATTAGACTGGCAAACCGATATACAGATAGCTCGCGCTCGCGTTGGCGATAAAGTCGCTTTACAGGGTAATATGGACCCCGTTGCCCTATACGCAAAACCAGAAGTCATTGTAGAGAAAGTTAAATCCATCTTACATAAATACGGCAACGGTTCAGGTCATGTATTTAATTTGGGACATGGTATTCTACCTGACATTAACCCTGATCATGTTAAAGCCATGGTCGATGCTGTGCATACCTTTAGTCCTGCTTATCATCAATAGTCAACCCGAAGAGTACATCATGAAACTATTAAAATGTGTTTTATTCATCGGTTTATTCGCCTTTAATTTCGGTGTTAAAGCCGAAAACAATAAGGCCGATAAGCCCATTGATATCGTAGTATACAGAAGCCCTACCTGTGAATGCTGTGGCCGATGGCTGGAACATATGAAACAAAATAACTTTAACATCAAAGATATTGTTACAGAAAATGTCGATGCCATCAAAGAAAAGTACGGCGTTCCAGAAACACTCGCTTCTTGCCATACAGCCATCGTAGATGGTTATGTTATTGAAGGTCACGTCCCCGCCAATGACATTAAAAACCTGTTAAAGTCTAAAGCTAAGATAACAGGACTGAGTGTCCCAGGAATGCCACGCGGCACACCCGGCATGGAAGTGGGCGCCAAGGACCCTTATCAGGTCATCAGCTTTGATCAACAAAAAAATACAAAGGTTTTTAACAGTTACGAAAAGTAACTCATTAAAAACTGTTTTCATGAATCTAGCCGTGGTTTCGTTCACTACAACTTAAAACCACGGCTAATGATGAAAGCAAATAATCAGACTAACTTACTTCCCTGCTTCTTCAGTAAAAGTACCAAAATCCATAATACGTTGATAGCGGACTTTCAACAATTGTTCAATATCGTGTTGCTTTAATTCAGCCAGATGGCGAAGCAGCGCTTCTTTTAAGTTTAAGCTAATCGCTTTAAAGTCACGATGACCACCGCCTAAAGGCTCTCTAACCACCTCATCAAGAAAGCCTTGTTCACGAATTCGATCAGAGGTAATCCCCATTGCTTCTGCAGCTAATTGAGACTTCTCCTGGCTCTTCCACAAAATAGAGGCACAGCCTTCGGGTGAAATCACCGAATAAGTACTGTATTCAAGCATGATTAAACGATCACCCACGCCAATTGCCAAAGCACCACCTGAACCACCTTCACCAATAATAGTACATATAATCGGTGTTCTCAGCTTAGCCATTTCAAACAGGTTTCTGGCAATCGCTTCACTTTGACCGCGTTCTTCAGCACCAATACCTGGATAAGCACCCGGGGTGTCAATTAAACAAATAACCGGTATTTTAAAACGCTCAGCCATTTTCATAACACGTAAAGCTTTACGATAGCCCTCAGGTCTTGGCATCCCAAAGTTTCGGTAAATTTTTTCCTTAGTGTCGCGACCTTTTTGATGACCAATAACCATCACCGGCTGATCATCTAACCGCGCTAAGCCACAGACAATGGCTGGATCGTCTGCAAATGCCCTATCGCCATGTAATTCATGAAAATCAGTAAAGATATGTTCCACATAGTCGAGCGTATAAGGACGACCTGGATGCCGGGATAATTGAGATATTTGCCAATCAGTCAGATTACTGAAAATGGTTTCAGTTAACGCCTGGCTTCTATCTTCTAGCTGTTTAAGCGCAGTTGAAATATTTATTTTATTGTCAAACTCTACATTACGGAGTTCTTTTATTTTCGCTTCTAATTCAGCGATGGGTTGTTCAAAATCGAGAAATTTTAGATCCATGGAGACAACTTAGTTTGAGCAGTTATATTTAAAGTGTAGATTTTATAGAAATTCATTAATTTATTCTAAATAATTTCAGTTTTTTAGAACACTGAATCAACTTCATGCCTGATTTTATAGTAAAATTCCATAATTCAAAGAAAGTCTAACGCTCCTCTAATGTTTATAATCACCAAAGAAGTCTATTTTTGTTACGGCCATCGCTTAATGAATCATCCCGGAAAATGCCGTAATCTACATGGTCATAGTGTTAAGGCCTCTATTTCGGTTCAGCAAGCCCAATTAAATGATCAAGGCATGGTCTGTGATTTTTCTGATATAAAAGAGTGCGTAGAAGCCTATATTGACAATATCCTTGATCATAACTTTTTGCTTCATAAAGCAGACCCCATCATTCCCATGCTTATCGCTAACAACGAGCGCTTTCTGGCACTGGATGAACACCCTACCGCCGAAGTACTCAGTAAAATGATTTATCAACATTTAAAACTAGCGGGATTTAATGTAGCCAAAGTCGTGTTATGGGAAACATCCAGCGCTTCTGCCTGCTATCAAGAAGAATAAAACGGTGATGAGTTTTGTTAACCCCATCAACAAATCGTATTGTCTAGAACAGATTTGTGAATCGAATTATCAAAAATTACTTAAGCTTATACCTGACCTACTCAGTTGTAAAAATACCGCAATTGGCATTGCCGCACATAACAACAATGCCGATCTTCATCTGACCATTATTGCTATCTCACCCTACACCATGACCGTAGAACTGAGTCATCGTTTTAGTATGAATTTAGATAATCTTATGAAGCCAGCCGTACAAATACGACTTTATTTAGATGCTCAATTAGCAGAAGTACTGAATGACGAAGATCGCGCTCACGTGACAAAAGTCTATAAGAATCCAGGACTCAGCAGCGAGATAATGAACTATAAATGGAGATTAAACTATTTTCTCCAAAAGTGGTTAGACCATTGCTTAAAAAAACAGTATCAATTTAACAACGTTACCCCTTAAACATCACTTAACAGCTCAACTCACTGAAAACTCACAGCAACCATGCTTAGCTTAAGTGACTTTTTTACTTTACTTGCATAGGATTCTGCGCTTTCTTTATTTTTAAAGCCCCCGACTTTAAGCTGATACCATTTGTCTTTATTAGCATGAATAGGGATGACTTTAACCGGAATCCCCTGATTGATTAACCGCGCCGCTTTTCTTTTAGCGAAACGCTCATCTTCATAAGCAATTAAACTAACCATCCACCCTGGCCCAGAAGGCTGTTCTTTAGGCTTAGGAATGTGTGACCCTGTAATAATGGGTTTTACACCTTTTTTGTTTTCTAAAGCCAGTTTCTTATTGGCTTGTTGTAACTCATGCTTAACCGCTTTCTGTAACTCATAATGACTTACTTTATGAAGGACATGACTGGTCGGTACGCTTTTATTAACCACCAACAATTCTTTGATTTTTTTGGGTCGCTCATTTAAAGACACGGTCTTTACAGTCGTATTAGCTGGTAATTCTATTTTTTTTACCTTCGTTTTAACGGGCTTCTCGATGACGGGATCGGTTAATTTTTTTTTCACATCAGGGTTAGCCGTTTCTTCAACTTTATTTAATGGCGCAGAAGGCGCTATTGCCTGCGTATTTTCCTGTCCTGTATTTCCAACAGTACTGCTTCCTGAATTTGAAGAACCCAACGTTGAACTCTTTTCAGTCAGTGCACTGACATCTTCTTCAAGAACGGACATTATATTGGATAGCTTTGAAATTTGACTCTCTAAGTGTACGATTTCATAAGTTATAAACACAGCAAATAATAAAGCGGCAGAACAGAGACCTAAAACCACATAATTAATTGGAGCCGCATTTTTTATTTGAACACCAACCTCTTCGCTCTTATAACTTTTTTTTTCTTTTCCAAAAAAAGACAGCTCTAATTTTTTAGGTTCGGGAGTTGCTGGTTTCCCCGGCTTCTTATTAATAGACACCCTAATCCTTCTAACAGCCGCTTCAGGAGTGATTTCTTCAGGGTTTATTTCATCTTTAAAATACAAATCCTCAACTGTTTTATCGAACTTAAGCTCAGCATTGTTGTTGCTTAACGTGTCCTTAATCTCAACTTTTGGTTCTTCCTCATGCTCAATGGGTCCAACCACAAAGCGAGCAGAGTTTGAAAAATCATCGACTACGTCAACTTCATCAATCAATAGCACATCATCAGATAGAGTTTGCTCATCGTCTCCCTCTTTGGACTCTATATTTGAATTAATCAGCAAGCGATCAATAGTTGCATCATCGTCATTAAAAGTAGTTAAAGGTACTGGAGAAAGCTCTTGATCAGAGGATCCAGTATTTAAATCAGCGAGAACAAAATCATCTGACTCAGCATTAAAATCATTGAACAGTTTATTTTGGCTACCTTTCTTTTTTCTACTCATATCTGAACTTTATAAAATAACCATTGACAAATGGGATTGATCCCGAGAGTTTGAACAACGGTCTAAATGTTAATATTAATAAGATGATACTATTTTAATACCAATAATCTTTATTGTTGGTAAAGTTTTATTGATTTTGATGATAAACTTTCTAAAAATTAACTTTAAATAATACAATGCAACTAGCCATTACAGTTTTAGGTATCAATCAGACCAATTTTATTGGAGAAATATTACCCGTTGTGCGTGATTGCAACTGTAATATTTTAGAAATAAGATCTTCTCAATTAGGCCAATCCACTGCTGCATACCTGCTAATCCAAGGTAATTGGAATCAAATTGCAAAAGTTGAAAACACCCTCGATAGTATCCAAAAGCGCCTCGACATAAAAATTCATACATTAAGACCGGATCAAAAAGATAAGGATAAAAATAAGGATTGCATCCCTTATTCATTGGAAACCATTTCCCTGGACAAAGATAGCATTGTAGAGTCCATCACTTCTTTTTTGTTTGATCGCGATGTGGCCATTGAAGAAATAACAGGCAGTTCCTATCAGGCCGCCTATATTCAATCAGCAGTCTTTTCAACCAAATTTATAATCCTAATCCCCTCCTCTTTGTCGCTGCTATCTCTGAGGGAGGAGTTTTTAGACTTTTGCGATCAATTGAATATTGATGCAATTCTTGAACCTTTAAAACGCTAATTATATTATGACCTCAATAACGATTGGAACTACAGTACCCGATTTTGAAGCCCTGTCTACGGGTGATAAAACGATTAAGTTAAGTGAACTTCAAGGCCGTTTTGTTTTACTGTACTTTTATCCTAAAGATAGCACTCCCGGTTGTACGCTAGAAGGCCAATCTTTTAGAGACCATATTGAGAAATTTGAAGCCTTAAACACCACCATCTTAGGTATCTCGCGGGATACGCTACGCTCACATGAAAACTTCAAATGTAAACAAGTCTTTCCCTTTGACTTACTGTCGGATGAAAATGAAACGCTCTGTCAGTTATTTGATGTGATCAAGATGAAAAACATGTACGGGAAGCAGGTTCGAGGCATAGAAAGAAGTACCTTCCTCATTAACCCGGAAGGTATCCTCGTTAATGAATGGCGAAAAGTAAAAGTTAAAGGCCATACTGAAGAAATTCTTAGCTATTTAAGCAACGGACATTAACCTCAAGCATCTCTTTCTTCTAAGGGAATCGTAGCGGGTTTTATTTTTTGCTCAACCCCTATAATGGCTCTGTTTAATTCATAGACATTCTTCTCTTCACCGATTTGCATTCCCAACATATAAAAAATGGGTATCCAGAACGGATTCATAATAATCCCCCCCAACACGCTTTTCCAGGTCCGTTTCACATTCTTTAAGGGATTTAAGGAGTCTTCTAAAGGCTCCATCGGAAAATCAGCAAATACCCGTGCTATTGGGCTTAAAACAGCTCTTTGCTGATAATTAAGTTGAACGATAGAAGCGGATAGCCGTTTCTGCATATTCTGATAGTTAATCCGCGCAAACCCTGCCGATAAGGCAAAGGCTAAGGCCACTAAGGGCAAAAGTACATGCGGTGGGGCAATCGGAGCCAGCAGCGATGAAAACATGCCGGTAGCAAGCCCTAGCATCAGAATATCTTCACTCCGCTCTACATCACGATCAATCCCTGCCACTATCTCATTAACAACGGTTTCCCTATAAGGGTTATCTGAGTAACTTTTAAATTCAGGCATAATAAAAACCTCCGCAGTGATGATTAATTTATATCCCTAAACTAAAAAATGTCAACTATTGCAGAGAGAAGTTGTAATTTATCGAAGCGCAAATGCAATAGAGAATCTATCTTCTGTAGTCAACTTCTGCTATAAAGCAGTCTGACCCAAGAATGCCGTTTTCTGGGGCTAGATTGGAGTAAAAGCAATTGGAAATGTAGTTTTCTGGGGCAAGAATGGCGTTGATAGTGGGTAGAACAGGCTTGATCTTAGGAGAATCACTGAATGTTATCACTGATTAATAGCGTTCTTGGGTAAGAATATGGCATTCTTGGGACAAATAACGACAATCTGGGGGAGGCTTACTGTATTCTTGGGTCGATCAAGAGCGTTCTTACCCAAGATAACTGCTGTCTAACCCTGATCGATTGTGTTCTTGCCATGATGAAGTGTAATTGAAATACAATAAACGGTGATTTTACAACAAAAGTGGGTAAACTCTTAAACAATGGTACTAAACAAACGCTTATCCCAAATAACGGGTTCAGACTGGGATGTTGTTATCAAACTAAAATCTGGATGTAAGGGATTGACTAAAGCGTTCCACTCAAATTTGGCTATTACTGAGGGTACAAGCAGTATCAAACTTCTAGATTCTTTTATCCATTGGTCACCAAACAATTTAGCGCTTGCACTGTTATCAGTATTCCAATCCTTTGGAAGAGAAAAGCTTTCGCAACGCTCAATAGCTATAGCCTCAGGTATTTCTGCGATGACAACGCAATGGGTAGTGGGGAGTCGTCCGATTCCCGCATGAGCCAAAATTTCTAGCATAGCGCAAGAATAACTTAATGAGCCATAAATAACAGGTCGACCAGGACTGTTCCATCTGCCACCGATAAGCGCCGCACCTGTGCAATCCGTTGGATGTCGCCCATCTGCAATTCGGTAAATCCGCACTAAGCTGCAAGTCCGTAATAGAGCTTCCAAAGTAACTCTTCTACTCGTCTAGCACCTATTTCAGTCATAGAAACATCCAGTGGCGTGCGACCTTGTAACATCGCATGTTCTGCTGTTAAAAATGATCTGGCATCTTCTTCAGAATCCCATACATAGTCCGCTGTAGCAAAAACTCTAGCCAAACGTTCCGCGCGAGCAGATTCTTCTGCAGATAGAAATTCTTTGCGGCGCTTATAGGTCGCTTCTGGAATGATTCGATGTAATAACAGTTTTTGATCGCCTGTGTTTTTACATACATGTTGAATGCTGGCTTTAAGTGCTTCTTTGGGCAGACCCCTTGCAACTAAGTCATCAAGTTCTGCAAAGGAGTGCGGTATTGATTGCAGCGCCATGACAGAAGCAATTCTCTCAGGTGTAACAAGTTGCATAGGTGAATTCTCAAAAGATCAATTGATACTTTAAGAATAGGTCAGATGATTTTTTATGTCAATTGATGCTTAATAGTTTTCTATTGAGTACAATCATGATTTCAACCCGAAATTATGGTGATATATTACAATACCATGCTTTTATACCAAACCAGATTACTCATATCAAATCAAATGATCAAGATTCACAGACAAGGTATAACCCATGCAACATGAATTCTGGCACGAACGATGGAAACTAAATCAGATTGGTTTTCATAAAAAGGAAATAAATCCACATTTACAACATTACTGGTCAACCTTATCGGTAAACAAGGGAGATAGGGTCTTCGTTCCCTTATGTGGAAAGAGTAATGATATGTTGTGGCTATTGGGGATGGGTTATCAAGTAGTGGGTGTTGAGTTAAGCCCACTTGCCGTTGAGTCGTTTTTCTCGGATAACGATTTAAAGCCAACAGTACGGCATAACGGTGATTTTGTTGTTAATGAGGTCGACGGGCTACAAATTCTCTGTGGCGATTTTTTTGCCCTAAAGCCTTCGGACTTAGGTAACGTTAACGTGGTTTATGATCGTGCCGCACTGGTGGCTTTGCCAGACGACATGCGTATCCATTATGTCTCAAGCCTTTCTACTTTGCTGCCTGCTAACACTGAAATCTTGCTAATCACTTTTGCTTATCC
>SESC01000178.1_pt1 | contig 25760 bp, 29 predicted proteins | sample 3171431 | NCBI WGS metagenome assembly SESC01 (sample SAMN06051868, study PRJNA518727) | freshwater metagenome | biome: subpolar coniferous forest; feature: holomictic lake; material: water; isolation source: holomictic Lake 227, 8 m depth | place: Canada: near Kenora, Ontario | collected... | reverse complement strand
TTGGGTTTAAAAGTGTTTTTACTTGTTCCTTGAAAGTGGATTTTACCTTGCTAAGGCAGTCGTCAATGGCTTCCTTGAAATGGCAAAATGTCTCGTGATAGCGATTGTATAGACACTTTTTTTTGGTGAACTTCCACAAGCGCTCAATCAAGTTCAAATTGGGCGAGTAAGGAGGTAGGAAAAGGATGTTGATACCCAGCATCTCGGCTTGTTCGGTCACCTTGTTGCACCTTTGGTAACGTGCGTTGTCCATAATGAGTGTTAATGGGATGTCGGGGTTTTCCTGCTTAAGCTTGATGAGCAGATCCACAATCGTGTCTGAGTTAATGTAGGCCTCATTGGTTACGGTGACCAAGTCGGTGCCATTTACGCTAAATGCTCCCAGGACATTGTAACGTCTGCGACCGCTGGATGACTTGAGGAACAGTCGCTCAAAACACCAAAGCATCCCCAAAAAAGCGCCCATCACAAAGTGCGCGGCGTCAACGAAGAAGACCTTGCGCTTGCCTTGTTTTTCTTCTTCCAGCAAAGGTTCAAGTTCATTGTTTAAGAACTCAGCCTGCTTTTTCGGGTCGGCTTTTGCTGGAATAACTGCCATTTTACGGAACTTCATACCGAGGCGCTTGCGCATGAAGTCGCGGCAAGCACTGGGGCCTAATTTGATTCCGGTCAGCACCTCGATTTCATGAGCTGCCTCGGAGACAGTATGAGGAGGCTGTTTTAGAAAGTGCGCCTTTATTTGATCGTGATAAGGCTGCAATGAACTGACCGGACGATGGGTGCGCGACACACCCAGGGCGACTAAGCCGCCCTCGTCATAGTCTTTTAGGTAACGCGTCACACTGTCGGCGCTGGTGCGGGCTATGCGTTCGATTTCCTTATGGGCTAAGCCCAGTGCTTTAAGATATACAACATGGAGCTTTTTCTTGGTCACTCCTGATGGGTGCTCCATGAATTGTTGATACACGTCGTCAATGGCTTTTTCGGTAAAGTCGATCTTTAGCATGTCTGGTTTTGTGTTTAAATTTGAGTATTATACCCGCTTCATTTTCCGCAAATTTGACCAGTCGGAGTATAGCATCGGCTGCAATGGCCTTAAGTTCGGTTTCGGTGATTGTTAACTCATTACGACTCAGTAAAAAATAGGCTGACCAATGGATCATTCAACAATGGATCATGGCATGCAGCATGTTGTCGCTGCTGCCGGTGGATTTGATTACGGTCTGGCCTTTATGGCCGGCGTGCTGGGTAGTGGGCACTGTTTGGGGATGTGTGGCGCGCTGGTTTCCGGCTACTTTATGAAAGCCGGCCCTTCAAGAACTTATTTCCCGTATTTTGTTTATCAAATTGCCCGGATATTCGTTTACACCCTGGTCGGTTTTGCCGCGGCAGCGCTCGGCGTTGTGCTGGTTTCCAGCGGTGTATTCGGTAAGGTTCAAAGCATTTTGCAGATGTTTATTGGCGCTGTCGTTATTCTTCTCGCCATGGGTATTTTAGGCTGGATTCCTTTTCAGGGCTCGGTAAGACTATTACCTATGAATTTATTGCGTCGCGGTTATGCGGAATCAAGAACCAAAGGTCCCTTACTGGGCGCTACCATTGCCGGATTGTTAAATGGCTTGATGCCTTGTCCATTGACTTTTGCCATGGCCGTTAAAGCAACGTCCGCAGCCACCATTACAGAAGGCGGCTTGTTAATGCTGACGTTTGGAGCAGGCACGCTGCCCACCATGCTGTTTGTCAGCGTGGCGTTTGGCAAAATGAGCGCTCACTTTAGAGGCTTGATGTTGAAGTCTGCCGCGCTTATTATGATTGTAATGGGCTGTAATACCATTTATATGGGCTTATCATTTTATGTTGCAGACAACTTCCAGCACCATAATTTCATCCATGACATTAAAAATGAAATTGATGCTGCGATCATTTATTTAGGACAACTGGTTGAATTTTTGAAACAAATGATGGATTATTACGCCGGCATGCTAAAAAATAGTCAGGGCAGTTAAATGCAACAAGCCGATTTTGTCGCCCTGGTACAAGCCGCACAAAGTCTGGAATCAATGAGTATGGCTACGCGGATGAGTCAGTTAGTCGGCATGCCGATTGAAAAAGCGATGGCGGCATTGCCTGGACACTGGTCGACCATCGTTACCCGTATTACTAAAGCTGCATTAAAAAAGGCGCTGGATGGCGCTTTATTGTCCCTGAAATCAGCGCCCCGTGAACCGGCGATTAAAACCCACAAGTTTCTTGCCAGCCTCAGTGGCGCTTTGGGTGGTTCATTTGGCATTACTGCCCTGGCAATCGAGTTGCCGGTATCTGCGACGATTATGCTGCGTTCAATTGCCGATATTGCGCGCAGTGAAGGTGAAGATCTTGAGGATTTGGATGCCAAAATGGCCTGTCTGACCGTATTTGCTTTGAGTGGCGGCGGCGCAGGATCAGAATCCGCGGATACCAGTTATTACGCCGTGCGTTCTTTTTTAACCAAAGCGTTAAACGATACCGCCAATCATATTGCCACGCGTGGTGTTACCAAAGAAGGCGCTCCCGCGTTAGTCAAATTACTCAGCGCTGTATCCACCCGTTTTAGTATTCCGGTTTCAGAAAAACTGGCCGCACAGGCCATACCTGCCATCGGTTTACTAGGCGGGGCATCGGTTAATTTATTGTTTATCAATCATTATCAGAAAATGGCTAAAGCCCATTTCACGGTGCGCCGATTGGAGCGACGTTACGGAGAGGAACTAATCAAGCAGGTTTATATGGAAATTATCACCAGTCATAGTGAAAATAACAGCAATGTTGTCCCTAAGAGAATTAAGTGAAGATTGAAGGTAAGCTGAAAAAACAGCTTACCAAATCATCATACCGGATTTGATCAAATACAGAGGATAAGGAAAAGCCTTTTGCGCCTACGCGTTTATCTATTTACGCTGGAGCCTCAGGGAATTGAGGGTTACCGAAATGGAGCTTAAAGCCATAGCCGCTGAGGCAATCATGGGGTTGAGTTTGCCCAGCGCCGCTACAGGAATAGCGACGGTATTGTAACCCAGCGCCCAGAACAGGTTTTGTTTGATGATGCGTAAAGTCGCGCCGCTCAATTCCATGACGTCAGCAATTTTACTGATATCGCCGTTGACCAGGGTGAGATCAGCTGTTTCGATGGCGACATCAGTGCCGGTCCCGATGGCAAAACTGACATCCGCCGCTGCCAGAGCGGGGGCATCATTAATACCGTCACCAATCATGCCTACTTTATAACCTTGAGCTTGCAATTCGCGGACAATTTCGAGTTTCCTTTCCGGCTTGGCATGCGCGATAACGGCCTCAATACCCACCTGCCCGGCAACGTATCGTGCTGTTTGTTCGGTATCACCGGTAATCATCATAGGTTTGATCCCAAGCCTGCGTAGTCTTTCGATGGCTTTGCCGGCGTTTGCTCTGGGCCGGTCGGCGATGCCAAACAGGGCGGACATCCTGCCATCCACGCCAACATAAACCGGGGTTTTGCCTTGTTCGGCCAGCGTTAAGGCGCGCTGCACGAAGGCATTGACATCAACGCCTGACTGTTCAAGCCAGGCGCGGTTGCCAATGAGAATCTCGCAACCACCTACGCGAGCGCTAATGCCGTAGCCTGGAACATTGTTGAATTCATCGGCTTCGACGGGATTAACATTACGATCCATAGCATAAGCGACAATCGTTTTCGCCAGAAAATGCTCGGAACCGACTTCTGCAGCGGCGGCCAAGGCCAATATCCGTTCCTCGCTTGCTTCGGTAACGCTAACAAAATCCGTGACCCGAGGTTTGCCCTCGGTTATTGTTCCGGTTTTATCGAATACTATCGTCGTCAACTTTGAGGCCATCTCCAGGCTTTCCCCGTTACGGATGTAAACCCCACGCCGTGCCGACTGCCCCGTGCCGACCATAATGGCCATGGGCGTCGCCAACCCAAGTGAACAAGGGCAGGCGATCAACAACACAGCTATGGCATTGCTGAATGCCGTTGGAAAACCCACGCCTACTGACATCCAGGCTAGGAAGGTAAGGGTTGATACCGCCATGACGGAAGGTACAAAAACAGAAGAAATGCGATCTACGGTTTTTTGAATGGGTAATTTGGAGGATTGGGCCTGATCCACCATATGAACGATGTTCGCGAGGAACGTATCCGCGCCGACGGCGGTGACTCTCATCTTCAAAACGCCATTAGCATTGATACAGCCACCCACCAGACGATGCCCGGGTTCCTTGACAACGGGTAGGCTTTCACCCGTGACCATCGATTCGTCTACAGTCGAAATTCCCTCGATAACAATGCCGTCAGTCGGAATCTTCTCACCGGGGCGTATCAGCACTATATCGCCAATCAGAACTTGCTCTACGTTGACCGTGACTTCCTTGCTGCCATGCAGTACGGTCGCGTATTGCGGTTGCAAATTAACCAGTGCGCGGATTGCTTCATGGGCTTTGCCTTTGGCCTTTTCCTCCAGGTAGCGGCCGATCAGGACGAAAGTAATAATCCCGGTCGCGGAATCGAAGTACAGCCCCTGCTTACCCGCCAGGAGAGACCCTACGCTATAGCCATAAGACGAACCCACCCCCAATGCAATCAGGCTGTCCATATTGGTAGCGCGCTGCCGAGCCAGTTTCATGGCCTTTGCAAAGAACGGCCATCCCGCCCACAGCACAATAGGTGTGGCGAGCAGATGCTGTGCCCAATGCCAATATCTGGACGCAGGCATAGCCATGCCGATCATCATGACGGGCAAATTCAACACGGCGGACAGAACGGCACGCCGCCGGGCGTCAATCAGGCGTTTCTTTTCGCGCACGATCATGATTTGACGCTGAGCCAAACTATCAAGACTGTGCGCCTTGTAACCCATGTTGTCGATCAGGGTACACAAGGTTTCTTTGCTGACCCGGCCAGTCACAGAGGCCGTTTCTGAAGCGTAATTGACGTTCGCCGAGGAAATACGTGGGTCTCGTTTCAGTAGCATCTCAATTAAAAGGGCGCAGGATGTGCAAGTCATCCCATCCACAGTGAGATTGTATTCGTGTACGGGGAGGCTAACATCATCCTCGGTAGGCGCTAATTGCGTAAGAGTAGTCGTGGTTTTTCTTTTGCCCAGATTCACCAGTAACGCATCCAACAGGATGAACAGCTTAGCTTTCGGGATCTTATTGGGGTCAAAGTAGATGACTAGGGAGGCAATATCAGGAACTGTATGAACTTTTACGATGCCATCCCGCTTTTGCAGCAGAATCTCCAGAACACAGGCACGCTCCGGATCTTTAAGCAAAACCGGTGAAATAATGCGAACTCGCCGGTTCAACGCATGAATGACTTTGCCATGAGTCAGACTGCCGGTATGAGAAGACTTCATTTGAGTGTCCATGCTAGCGATATTTCAGAAATTACCACACCTGTGGCAACCCCCGGAGTTTTCATCATAGGACCCATACCCCCCTTCATCATCGGCCCCATGCCATCCTTCATCATAGAACCCATGCCCATTTTCCCCATCGTGGAATCCATCATTTTTGCTGATCCAGCACCGACAACACCGGCTACAGTCTTTTCTGCATTTAGGTGTGACATAGCTTATTACTCCTTTATTGTTAAAATAGAATTCATAAAAAGCCACTCATTTTGCTTAACCTTTATTGGGCATTAAAGCTTTTTCAGGTTTTATAACAAGAAAAGGACATTTTACTTTCGTGAAGCAACGTGTAGATACTGAATTTTGGATAGAATGATGACCTCCTATTTGATAGTTTGAATAATCAAGAACAAAAGTAAGGTTTATTTCGAAGCGTCTTTTTCTTCGGCGTATTCCTCGGTTTCTGCAAGCAGGTCTTTAAGATTTTCCTTTTGGCGCAATACAAAATCCTTGCTTTGTTCGGCAGTTTTGCTCGTGATCGAAATAATCTCTTTACGGTATCTATGCGCTAAATAACCCGCAGCAACGCCCAGGCTGAACATGACAAGTGGATGTCTGGCAAGTGTAGTCATGACGCCCTTGCCGGTTTGTACGATTGTTGTTGCCGCTACGGCCGTAGCGACGCCCTTGGCTATCAACTCACCTTTAGATGAGTGACTGCCTTCAATGGGCATTTGACCGATTCCTGGTTCTATGGGGGATGAATGTGTTTCTACAGCGATATGATTCATTGAATACCTTAGTGTTGACTGTAACTTATTTAAGACAATTTACATAGCCAAGTCAATTAATATTAACCTGCCCAGTTATTGCGGCTCTGGTCTAAATAAAAAAACAGGGAAACTGATTATACAATATAGCGCCTGTATTCACTCGACTGAGGCTTATTATGCACCCATATTGCCTCGATCAACATCATAGAAAGTGAATCGATACTTGACCCTGATATCAGTATTCAATAATCTACATCCAGATGTGCTCCACCCAGCATATTTCTAAAGCTAAACCTCACGGCCTTCTACGCCAATCTGGAGAATTTCAGCCATGCTCAAAACCCCATCATGAACACTAACAACGAGAGTTTACCACCCAGACCGGATTATCCGCATACCAACGCCTTGTTCATTGCCTTAAAAAAGATCGCGGCGGTCACGCTTGCGCTCATGGGTATTAGCTTTATTCTTTGGTTGGATAGCTGGTTCATGAACCACACAGATATGCCCAGGCTCAGTCGTGACATGAGTTACGGACTGCTGATCCTGATTGGTTTCCTGACCAGCTTTCACTGCGTGGGCATGTGCGGGCCTCTGATTCTGGGCTATACGGCGAAAAGTGCCACTAATGGATACAAATCCTATGGCGCGCACTTCCTTTATGGTTTCGGTAAAACGCTGTCCTATACCCTTATCGGTGGGTTGTTTGGCGCATTTGGCGCGGTCGTCGCCTTTACGCCCTACACGCAAGGCGCGGTGGGTGTCGCTGCCGGGGGGTTTCTGATCCTGTTTGGCCTGCACATGCTGGGGGTGTTCCCGGCGCTGAGCCATTTCCACATCAAGACCCCGAAGTTTGTCATGCGCTTCGTTGGCAAGGAATACCGCAAACGCAGCAACCCCTTCGTCATTGGCCTCCTGAATGGCCTGATGATTATTTGCGGCCCTTTGCAAGCCATGTATGTCATGGCCGCCGGCACGGGCAGCTGGACTGGGGGCGCTGCCATTCTTTTCTTTTTCGGCATCGGCACTTTGCCTTTACTGTTAGGCTTTGGGTTTCTCACCAGCCTGCTTTCGGCAAACCTGACCCCCAAATTACTGAAAGCCTCTGGCGTTATTGTCATGATTCTCGGGGCCATCATGCTGAATCGGGGGCTGGCGGTAACGGGCACCGGCGTTGACTTCAATACCATGGTCGCACGCGCATCGCAAAAGCTGTCACCGACCATGGCAGAAACCCCGTCGTGCGACAATGAACAAACTATCCGCATGGAGGTACTAAAAAGCGGTTTCTTCCCCCACCAATTCACCCTGCGCAAAGGCATACCGGTAAAGTGGATGATTAACGGCAAGGAATTGACCCAGTGCAACAAGGTCATCGTGGTTCCTCAATATAAGTTGAGAATCGAGCTAAAAGAGGGAATACAAACTATCGAATTTACCCCTACGGAAAGTGGCGTAGTTCCCTGGAGTTGCTGGATGGGGATGATACCCGGAACTTTCCTGGTCGTGGACAACGTGCCTCCTCCCAAACAGAATGAAGCCTCGGCTGCGCAGCCCGCCGAGCAGAAATATCCTCTCGTCGAAGCCTATCGCCAGCGGTTTATTCATGAAGTCAAGCAGTTAAGGCAGCGCCTGAAGTCCTTTTATCAAGATATTTTGGCTGAGAAACAATAAGCTCTTGATTGCCCTGGGGTGATTCCTGGTTAAAGAACGGCCTGTATTGTTCATAACTGATGTTACGCAAGCCACATAAAACACCGCGAAGAACACAGAGGACGCGTAGTTTTACCTTGGTTATTCTGCGTGACCTTCCTTCGTGGGAAAAATCCTTTAGTTTGAGTCATGTCAGGGCATAACTAGCCACAAAAGTGCGACCACCCTTTCACCCTCAGGGCACAGGTATCTACACAAAATGAAAAACTATGGTTTTCTCATAGTCCACCAGGAAAAACATAACACTTTGTATATTTTCCAAATTATTAAGAACCGCAGTGCTTGCCCCCATTAGACGAGAATTTTTGTGTAATCGGCAACAATCAAAAATACGGAAAATCCAATGCTTGATGCAAAAGTGTGTCATATCACATACTAAAAGTGCGTTATATAACATAGTTTAATTAAGTTATTTAGCAAAAAAAATATAGCTTACTGATTTTTATAGTATATAATATTTTCGGTATAAATCATGCTTATTTTCAAATCTGAAATTTTGGAATATTCCAATTTGCAAATATTCAGCTATTCATGCTTGTAAGTCATTGACTTGCTGTGGAATAATGATTTTACTGAAAGACTGTGTGCCCTTTGCAGCTAACAGGAAAGAGGTTGAACTTGGCATCTTTTGTCATCCCTCATAAAATTGCGGCCTTTGCTTTGGAGCTTTGTGGGAACTGTCCTATGAGAAATTCCTCGTTATTTTTTATTTTTATATATAACAACCAAGGCTGTTTTGTTGGACCTGATTCTGGTAAATGCGTCTTTTAGCTAAAAGAAAAGCGCCCAGCAGGCAAGCCAGTAGGAAAATGCTACAGCGTTCAAAATGCTGAAACGGACTGATCTGTGCCTTTTCACCGAAGCCTACTACACCGGCTATAGTAAATTCTAAAAATCGCATCACAAGTTGAGGTAAAGAACAATGAAGCCCAAAATAAACCTAAATCCCAAACTTTGCATGGCCACACTGTTGGCAGCCGGCCTCATTGCGCCTGCCCAAGATGCGCTGGCGAAGAAAAAGAAAACGTCCGGGAGCGCTCAGAAAGTCAAGGTTCTCGAAACCGAAAACGCCCAAATGCGCCAACAGTTGGCGGATTCCCGGATAAGGCAACAGGAACTTCTGAAAAAAATGCAGGCAAGGCCTGTGGCGAATGACGTTGCTGTAAATGCAGACAGCAATCCGTTTGGCGCTAAAGAATTACCCTCTCGTCAAAAGCCATTAGTAGTTGGTGAAATGTCGTGCGGCGCAAACATGAAAATGGGGGCTTCGGGGCAGGACGCGGGTCAAATGAAAATGGAACCGGGTGATCAATTCCTGTTTAACCCCGTTTTTGGTGGCGGCGAGATGTTTAATGCCCACCCAAAAGGGATGTGGATGCTCAATACCAAATGGATGCACATGCAAATGGATGGGTTGCAAGCGGGCACCAAGCCGGTTCAGGAATCTCAAGTCGGTCCAGCGGTAGCACCGATGTCCCCTGTACAAAATGTCAAGTACCCTTACATGATGATCCCGACCCACATGACCATGGACATGATGATGTTTATGGGGATGTACGGGGTTACCGACAAGCTGACGCTGATGGGCATGGTGAATTATCAGACTGCTGGCATGCAGATGCTCATGGATATGGGTAACATGCCGTGGAACGATGTTTACCACAGTGTTACCGGCTCGCCACCCATGAACACCGGCGGACTCGGTGACACCGAAATCGATGCCATCTACAAAATTTATGATTCCAAGCTTGGTAAGGTAACCGGCACCCTGGGATTGAGTCTCCCCACCGGCAGCACCAAGCAGGATATTGACGCGATGGGTACGACCTATCGCGCGCCCTATGACATGCAATTGGGTTCGGGTACCGTCGACTTCAAGCCGGCCTTGACCTACAACTGGGTCAGCGACAACGTGCTCTGGAATCTGGGCGGGCAAGCCTCGGGCATCGTCCATACGGGAACCAACCACGGCTGGGCCTATGGCAACAGCATCAAACTGTCCACGTGGGGCCAGCGCGCCTTCGGCCCTGCTACCACCTGGGTACGCCTACGTTACACCGATACGGCTCAAATCCGGGGCCAGGATACCCAAATCCAACTGCTGATGGATCCGATGAATGGAGCGCCCATGCCCGATGCCGATCCGCACAATTACGGAGGAAAAATACTCAACGCGTTCGTTGGCGCAAGCTATAAGTACAAAATCTTCAGTTTCGGTGTCGAAGGCGGCGTGCCCGCCTATCAATACCTGAACGGCCTGCAAATGAAAAACAGCTGGCAGATCACCAGCGGTTTCCAGGCGATGTTCTGAGAACGGAAGGGACGATAAACGTCCGGGAGCGGCTCTATGCGACATACAACAGAGCATCGCGTTGAGGACGACATCCCACACAATACTTATAAGCTTGGCTAGAGGGCTGGTTGGTTACCTTATTCTAACTAAATATGAAGCATGGTGCTTACCCTCAGATTAGATAGATAAGAATTTTCAAGTGATCCCAAAAATCACACAACAAGTTGAGGTAAAGAACAATGAAACCCAAATTAAACATCAACCCGAAACTTTGCATCGCCACACTATTGGCAGCCGGCCTCATTGCGCCTGCCCAAGATGCGCTGGCGAAGAAAAAGAAAACGTCCGGGAGCGCTCAGAAAGTCAAGGTTCTCGAAGACGAGAACGCCGAGCTGCACCAACAGTTGGCCGATGCCCAGATAAAGGAACAGGAACTCCAGAAAGCCGCGCAGGCAATGCCTGTGGCGAAGAACGGCGCTGTTAATGCAGACAGCAATCCATTTGGCGCTAAAGAATTACCCTCTCGTCAAAAGCCATTAGTAGTCGGTGAAATGTCGTGCGGCGCAAACATGAGCCAAACGAAAGCGGAGCCGAGTGATCAATTCCTGTTTAACCCCGTTCTGGGCGGCACCGAGATGTTCAATGCCCTACCGAAAGGGATGTATATGTTCAATACCAAATGGGGGCATTCACAACAGGATGGGCTGCAAGCGGGCACTCACCCGGTTTCCGGATCTCAAGTCAATCCGAACAACGTCCAGTATCCTTACGGGGCGGTCCCGACCCATATGACCATGGACCTGTTTAAGTTTATGGGGAGTTACGGAATTACTGATCAATTGACACTGATGGGAATCATAAACTACCAAGCGAATGGCCTGCAGCAGATGCCTCAGGACCGCGAAACAACCAGTATTTGGTCCGCATCTCCTGTTAACACCAGCGGACTCGGCGACACAGAACTGGATGCCATCTACAAGATTCACGACTCCAAGCTTGGCAAGGTGACCGGCACGCTAGGGCTGAGCATCCCGACCGGCAGCACCACGCAGGATTCAACCGGGGGGGATGGGTATGGCTATCGCGCTCCCTACAACATGCAATTGGGTTCAGGCACCGTCGACGTCAAACCGGCCTTGACCTACAACTGGATCAGCGATAACGCGCTCTGGAATCTGGGCGGGCAAGCCTCGGGCATCGTGCATACGGGCACCAACCACGGCTGGGCTTATGGCAACAGCGTCAATCTATCCACATGGGGTCAGCGCGCCTTCGGCCCGGCTACCACCTGGGTGCGCCTGAAATACACCGACACCGCTCAAATCCGGGGTAGGGATAACCAGGTGCTGTTGCAGCAGAGAGACAATGATGCCGACGACTATCGCACGAATGATGCCGAAGTCTATCCCACGTCCGCGCCCAATGCCGATCCGCGTAATTACGGCGGCCAGATACTCAACGCGTTCGTTGGCGCCAGTTACAAGTACAACGCCTTCAGCTTCGGTTTGGAAGGCGGCGTACCTGCCTATCAAAACCTCAATGGCCTACAGTTGAAGAACAGTTGGCAGATCACTAGCGGTTTCCAGGCGATGTTCTGAGACCGGAAGGGACGAAAAACGTCAGGATACGCCTGTGTGCGGCATATCACATACTGAATATGAGATACGCCGCTACAATCGTCCTTGGACTAAACCGCTACCGCTGTAGTCCATTAACGGTTTTGGTCGGCATGAGGGTTCTGTAGCGAAATTTGCTAAACCGGGCGATAACTTAACACTTTTAGGAATTGAACGATCCAATGACCAGTTTTAAAGGGGCTTATTCTCCGAAAGATAGCATTCTCCAGGCCGTTTTTTCTAGGTCCGGCATACCGTTTTATCGCGACCTTAAAGAAAGTCAGGAGGAAAGGGGCGTTAAAGTTAATCATGCCACACTAAATCGCCGGGTTATTCGCCAGTTATCTTCCTGGGCCATGACCGCTGAGAATCATCAACATACCGTTGCGACTTCCTGGCGTCCTGTATTGAGTCGCCGATTTGTGGGAGACACCCTTGACTTTCATGTTCTACGTACACCGTGAAAGAAACCTCGAACCTCCAGGAAAACTAGGGCCCAATCCACAATTATCAAGGCCTTTTTGTAGGTTTTTTTATGACTAAGCGGTCAATCTTAAAATTCCTGTTATGTCTGGCATTCTGGTTCGCAGGTCAGGCATTCGCAGTCGATTCAGCCAATCTTTTGCCGCCTGACCAGGCTTTTCAATTTACAGCCAAGGTAAAGAAGGCAGACAGGCTGATGCTATCCTGGGATATTGCAAATGGGTATTACCTGTATCGTCACAAATTTAAAGTTGTTTTACTGACTCCTGGAATAAAAATGGGCGAACAGTCTTTTCCCTCTAGCCATACCAAGCACGATGAATTTTTCGGTGATGTGGAAATTTATCGCGATCATCTTGAAGTAGAAGTCCTTCTGCAGCGTCAGGATCCAAAACTGAATAAGCTGACTTTAGCAGTGGCTTTCCAGGGCTGCGCCGATGTGGGCGTTTGTTATATGCCTATCCACAAAACACTTTCTTTCGATTTGCCAGCTGAAAGTGCCAACGAGAGGGGCGCTGCCCCTACGATTGATAAAGCCACGCCTTTTATCTCCGAGCAAAATCGTATCGCCGCCTCATTAAAAACCGGTTCTGTCTGGTTCATTGCCTTGAGCTTTCTTGGCTTCGGAATATTGCTGGCGTTTACGCCGTGTATTTTCCCGATGCTGCCCATTCTTTCCGGCATCGTTGTTGGTCAGGGCTCCAGCATGAACACGCGCCGGGCCTTTTGGCTATCCCTGAGCTATGTGCTCGCTTCCGCACTGACGTATACGGTTTTCGGTGTCCTCGCGGGGCTTTTCGGCAGCAATCTTCAGGCTTTATTCCAGGAGCCCTGGGTGATCATGGCTTTCAGCGGGATTTTTGTGCTATTGGCGCTATCCATGTTCGGTGGCTTCCAGGTTCAAATTCCTGCATTCATACAAACCAAAGTCATCGCGATCAGTTCCAAACAACGGGGTGGAAAGCTGTTGGGGGCTGTGGTGATGGGCATACTTTCAGCTTTGGCGATCGGGCCTTGCGTCACTGCGCCGCTGACCGGCGCATTAATTTATATCGGGCAAACCGGTGACGCCTATTTGGGGGGAATGGCGCTGTTTGCTTTAGGCATCGGCATGGGCATACCGCTGCTTATCATCGGCACCTATGCCGGTAAATGGCTGCCCAGGGCAGGCGCCTGGATGGCTATCACCAAAGTCATTTTTGGCATGGGGCTTTTGGCCGTTGCGGTGTGGCTATTCAGTCGCATCATCTCGCCGGCGGCTACCCTGGCTTTATGGTCGCTGCTGGTGATCTTTCCGGTCATGCTCATGCTATGGAAAAAACGCTGGAGGGGCGCAGGACTGCTTACAGCGGCTTACGGCATTCTTTTGTGGGTGGGGGTTTCCACTAACCAACCTGATACTCTGCGGCCGCTTCTATGCAATGTGGCCGTCGCTTGCGAAGAGCAACTCGCGTTGACACTTAAGTTTAAAAAGATCGGCACCGTGCAGGAATTACAGCACAATCTAGCTGATGCCCATGCAAAAAATCGATGGGTCATGCTTGATTTTTATGCTGACTGGTGTGCATCATGCCAGGAAATGGCGCTAAACACCTTTGCTGACTCTAGGGTTCGGGAGGCCTTGTCGCAAGTCGTGCTGTTGCAAGTTGATGTCACACAAAACTCTCCAACTGTTCAGGCCTTGTTAAGACAATTTAAGCTGATCGGTCCGCCCGCAATTCTTTTCTTTGGACAGGATCAACAGGAGCGCAATGCTTACCGTGTTGTCGGCTATCTGAAGGCTGATAAATTTCTGGACATCATTAACCAGGTTTTTAAGGTGTCACTTTCTTAAGACTCGGGAGATGCAGCCGATGCCTGGCAGGATTTCAGATGAGGAAAATTAAATCCAATTCAATTTAAATACAGGCACCTAATAGAACAAACGATGTATTTGCCAAAGGATACCGTAAAATCAGGATTGACCTGAGTTTGACCCAATCAAGAAAAATACCAACACTATTATTACTATGTATACTCTGCGTGGTCACGATTGCGGATTCTTAAAAGTGTTGAACGCCTTATATTGCAAGGGTTTAATGTGTTTCCATTTTCCGCATCCGTGACCTCGCGGAGTATACAAGGCCATACATTGCACTGGTACATGGACTATCCCTCACAAAAACTAGCTTGATGATGGTGATGCTCACGGTTATTTAACCCCTTCTACAACACCTTTAGTGAGTCCTTCCATGATCATCTGCAGCCCTTGGTTAGCCTGTTTCATACCCTCAGTTTCATTAATGCTGTACTTGCCAATAATGAATTTTCTCTCGCCATTAGGTATGACACTGGCACTAAAGTCTTGCAGGGTTTTATCTGAGCCTAAGGTGTAGATATTGACCTTTGTTGAGCCATCACTTTTTCCTTCGTATTTAACGATTGCACAACTACATAACAATAAACACATCAATAATATTCTCATTTACCTTTCCTCAATAATTAACAGCTTCTAGGTTGTTTTTTGATTGTTTTTAGCTTGTTTTTTTACTTCTCAACGCTATCATGCGCGGATTAATGGGCCGCTTTCGCTTCCTTTCGCTGTTCACGTTCAGGTCACTTTGTACTGAGCCGCTTTCGCTTTTGCACTATGATTCAGGGTTAAAAAAAAACCCCAACGTTTTAAGGAAGGGGTTCTATAAACAATCCAATGGGGATTTTTATTGGTCTGTTTTAGGGTTTAACATTTTTGTTACGCATACACGGGGGGAACGGCACCGGGTAGGTCGGCCAGACCCAATAAACTTAATCCATATTGCAGGATAAAAAACACTTCGCCGTCGGTAATCGGTACGCCTGCACCCCCGCCTTCGACGGTTTGGAAGACATCATTGATTAACGGGGTGACTGCATTAGTTGCCGTAACCCAGGCTTCTTTTTGTGGTGCGGTTAACAGAGCATAAGCGGCGGTGGCGGCGGTATAGGTTAAACCTCCAGCTCCGATGATGGTTTGTGTTAAAAAGCCATTCCAGGCAAAACCGCCGGGAGTGACTGCTTTAATGCGGACTTTGTCGGTTTCTGTGGCGAGCGGGGCTTTCATTCCTGTGGCATTAACCCATGCCTGCAAAGCTCCAGTGACGCGGGTTCTATTGCGTGCGTCCTCTTGACCTTGGCTGTTGGGGTTGGCTGGAATGACCAACTGTCTTACCACATTGCGTCCTTTCCACTTTGAAAAGACTAATGTACCTCCAAATTTACCGGATGCGTCCATTGACATCAACGGGCCTGTTACTTTTGCCATTTTGCCACCTCTAAAGTGTAATTTATTAAGTGAATCCAGTGTAAACCCTCTGTTCGTTGGCATGTCAAGCTAAGTTATTGATTTTTTAGTATCTAGGCCATAATTGGCCGGTGGTGATGGGTTTTTCTTCAGGATCTGCCGGTAAAGGTCCGCCGATGATCTGACGGTTAATGCTCTGGTCAAAGCCTAATAATGCCTGACAAGGTTTTATTGGGCTGATATTAATGCGTGGAGCATTGCTGTTGGTAAACACGGTATAAGTGCCTTTTCCGTTGCGTTTTGTACCGGTTAAAACGGTTTTATAACGCCCTAAGATTTGCCGGTGATTGGTTACCTGAAACGGTGAGGTATTACCCCAACCTAAACCGGTGCGAGTGGTCATTAGTCATACCTCAATAACAAACGGGTGTTAACGTCTGCACAGGCCGTTGAACCGCCTCTTAATGTGCTGATAAAGGGACCGGCTTGTTTGAATTTAACATCTGTCGTGTTGATGGTGAGTGTGGGTTCTGCATAGGCTCCGTAATCGTTGGAATTACAAAAGGCCACATTCATTCCTGGGGGTTCACTAGGGCCTAAACAGGGGATTCTTAAGCCTTCTGGAATGACATTACCGTAAGCGGCGGGATTATTGGTTGATAAAATAAACTGAAAGCCGGTCTCCTTAACTGGAATCACGCCCGTGAAGGGAGCACATAAACCAAAATGTCCGGTAGTGCCTAAGCCATAATCAATCAATACGCCGGTATCTGCGTCAGCGATATTGGTATCTTTACGACGTTCAAAACTAAACCAGAAAGGCGCATTACTTAGACTGGTAAATAGGGCAAAACAAACCCGATTGTTTGCACCGCTACCATAACAGAGGTGCGTGGTTGTGGCATCACTCGCTGTATCTGTGATTCCAGTACGGGCTAACAGGATCACGCCGGTCATGGTCCCGCCGACGGTGTAACCCGTGCCTACGGTTATCCAGATTCCAGGATACGTTGCACTACTGACTGCACCAAACTCGACCTTGATGTAAACAGGGGTTAGGGCATCATTGGTTTTGTAGATCTTAAAGCCCATACTGGTTCCAGCACCGCCTGGAATGGCGACGGTGGTTAAATCGATTTGTGCGGCATCAACGACATTAACCAATCCCAGCATAAATATATTGTGCAGGAAGGTACACCATGCTCGAAAAAATGTGGTGGTTGAGTTTGAGCAGACTAAACTATTATTGATTAAAGCGGCCATTAGTGTTCCTTGCGTAGAAAAGTTAACGTAACGGTGATGGCTGCAGTATTGCCGTTATTAGTAACGGTGTAATACAGGATCGTCGAGGGTGGGGTGTCCATGTTTGAACCCAAGGCGTGCGGGTCCAGATTTTGGGCGTTGTTGATTGGATTATTGACTTCAACAATGAGTCCAAAACCACTGACTGGATTTTGATTAACCGGTCTGTTGAGGTCTGCGTCTCGGGCTGCAGCCGTATCATATAATCTGAATCTTGCAGGACTCGTCAACACTACCTGTAGTAGTTCAAACGTGCTAGCAATACTAGCCGTGCCAATTTCAACGGTATTAATCGCTAATAGGGCCGTGGTGAAATAGGTTGATTCTCGTGCTCTTGTGTCTGATCCGGTTTGACCGGTTAAGCCTTGTTCCCCCTGTCCACCTTTGTCTCCTTGTTTACCCTCATGGCCATCATTACCGTTTGTGCCGGGTTCGCCTTTAAATTCGGTCGCGGCTATTCTTCGGGTTCCCTCTGTGCCTTCAATAATGAGGCTATCCGTGGCTTGAACTGGGCGATTGAGCAGGGGTAACTCGTTGATGTGTGGCATGGCCGCGATTAATCTATTTGTAATGGGTTGTTATCATCATCTACAAACTGCTGGTTATCGCTGGTAAGCAGGTTATCCGTGGGTTGTTTCGGGTTCTTTAAGCCCAGTGAAACATACAGATTCCAGCCGTTCATCGTTCCCAATGCAGCCGCCTGATTATTGTAGTTTTGCTTGGTGTCTGGACTTAAGGCATGCCAACCATCGCGGACTACTTTAAAGCGTGCCCGTTGTGCCGTCTGTGCAGGCGAGGGCTTGCCCTGATTTTGTTTACTGGGGGTGAGTGGTTTATAAACTTGTGTACCCCAATGACCAGATCGGTATTGCAGATTACCATTAGCCAGGTTGCCACTGGCTGTATTTGAGAATAGGGGCCCCGTTACTTTTGCCATGCTTAATACTCGGTTAACGGGTGTTGTTTGCAATACCAACTGATAAACAGGTTATAACCGGTCAGATATTTTCCTATGGCATCCTCTGAAAAGATAAATTTTTGTTCAGTGTCTAATGTTTTCCAGGCGGCGGTGGCTGCGGTTAAACGTGCTCTGCATTGAAGTTGGGTGGGGCTTTTTTTGTCGGTTCTGGGTGGTTCGACTCTGAGTTGCAAGCCCATTCTGCCCTGATCGTCGAGGTTGCCTAAACCTTTTCTGACTTGCTGGTAAACCATCTTGAAGGCTTTACCCGTGAACGGATCGTAACCTTGATGTATTTTTCCTGTGACTCGTTTACTTATTTTGTGAAGGTCTGGTTTCATAAATTAACTAATGGATGAGTGATTAACCAGGACCGCCAAAAATCGCCCCATGATTCTCTGTCGTGCGGATCGATGGCAAGCCATGCGGCTCTGGCTGCTTTAAAGCAGGCTCTTAAGGCCAGTTGTTTTGATGTTTTACGGTCAACGGGTTGAGTGATGGCCATAAATTGTGGGCCAGTCTTTGCCATTCTGAACGTGCCAATATCGGCTATTTTTCCAGTGGCCGATTGACTAAACAGAGGGTTGATGATTCTAACCATTGGGGCTTTTTGCTACATAAATTGTTAAGTCTTCATGGTGGGTAACTCTGACATTATCGTTTCGAGCTGAGTACACGCCACGGCTGGGCGGGGTGGTGATGATTACACCCAGCCGATTGGCCGGTGTAAGAATACTTTCAGCATTATGAACACGGGCATCACGCAGGATCTGAATAGTATTAGTACATTGCCAATAATCTTGATTTGTGCTGATTAAATCCATGGGATAAATATCGCCTTTGTTCCATTTGGTCATGAGGTAATTAATGATTTTTGCCTCGGCTCCATCTTCATGAAAGAAGTATGGCCACAAGCCTCTGGCAAACCAGATACTGTTGCCTCTGAAGGTCGCGGTGGCGGTCACTTGGCTGTCTAAGCCCATGAGTACGGGGCGTTTATCATCCTTGGTGATGATGACCGGCAACTCATAAATCAAGCGGCGTTGTGCAAACCAGCTATCACGCCATATTTGATCAATCACCGTGCCCTTCCAGCCCGGTGCGGGACGGTTGAGCGTGCCTTCATCGAGGGGCGTGTCATAAAAAGCGCTCCATTTTGTGTAAACACAATTGCTCTGGATGTGCAGCGGGTCGTTGTATTGGTCATTGACCGGTCGCTCATAAGCCTCAATCTCTGGAAAACCCCGTTCTGTGCGGTCGCGCACGGGGGTTAAGGTGTACCAGTATTGGGGATCGAAGACATGGGCTTTCATCTCACTGAGTCTGTCTGAATAAAACTGACTACCAAAATGGGGGTTCCATTGATCGACTAACCAACTGGCGGCGGCAAGTTGGACTCTTAACAATTCATTGGTTTGTGGTGGTTTTAAAGCCTGTCGGGTGCTGGGTTTTATGCCCATAGTCATGCCTGTTTTTTGGTATTTTTTAGGCGTGGTTAATAGGCCACAATAATCCGCCAATAAACTCGGGGGTATCGACTGGCTTTTTATCTTAGCCATACATCCGCCACAAATGGCACGGCAACACGCCATCGTTCCCAAAACTGCCGGTAAATACGCTGGGCAAGGGCTTCTGATTCAATCGCTAAACTGGTATCAAAGTTTGAAACGGCACTGGCTTTTGAAATATTGTGCGAACCGATGACGCTCAGATGTTTGTCTAACAAGAGGACTTTTTCGTGTAATGTTTTATTCGAGGGCATAACCCGAACTTTCCAACCGCTTTCCTGCAATTTACGCGCAGCTTTGGTGTTGAATTTAATGCGTCGGTTCACGACATGGGGTTGATCGATAATGCACCTGCAGTTTAATCCTCGATGCCCTGCATTGGCCAAGGTCTCAACGAGATCCAGATTACCCACTTCGGGCGAACGCCAATGATCTGAAATCATGTAAATCGATAAATGAATCGAGCTTGAGGCTTGGTTGACTTCCTTAACAAACCACGGAGCCCAGTTATCACCGGACAATAAGTGAATGTTTTTTTCTGCGACGGTATAGCCGTTTTCAGTCTGCATACGCTTAGGGAATGAGTGGTTGATCGGGTGGGGTGATGTTTTGGGTAGCGAACTCGGAGAGGTACAGTTGATAGCCGTTATGTCCGGTGTTTTGAGCCGAGTCCTTCCAGCTTTGCCGGTCTTCAACGGTTAAGTTTTTCCATCCGGCTACGGCGGTAGCAAAACGTAAAGACTGCGCTTGTTGGGCGACTGATCGCGTGGCCGGTGCGGAACGAATACCGTGCACGACGGTTTTACCGCCACCGGTTCTGAACTCCATGAGGCCGTTGAACACGCCTGATGCGGCGAGTGAAAAAAGTGGACCCTTAACCTTGGTCATTATTTTGTACCTTGATGTTGTGTGCACATCTGTACGGTCCGTATCACCATTGCTTCCAGCTCAATGATTAAGCGTGCTCCCATGTGACTACCGGCTGATACAAAGGCGGCGGTGATAAAGCCATCAAAACCGGCAGCGGTTGCTAATCCATACGTCATCAAACCGGCCATTTGGCAATATAAAAAATCACGCAGGAAAATGAGCCACGGGGACTTCATCACCTCGCCGTCACAAATGCGGTTGACGTAAGTGACGACGGCGGACAGTAGCGATAAACCGAATACCCAGAGTCCGGTTAAAAACGGTAGAGCTTGTTCCGTGCTGAAGCGATACATAGCCAAAAATCCCTGTTTTTAGAATTGAATTTTAGTATGCTCTATAAATCGTTAAATAACCATGACTTATCACTTTATTCATTTTTTAAGATTAATCAGTCAGTGTTGTGTGCTGCACATATTGAGGGACTTTTTGAGCAATTCTAGCTGTGCTTTGCTTTTATCACGATCAAAAACGGGTGTTTGTTTGGGTAAGGCATAACGGGATTGTCGCAAGCGGTACTGATAACCAGCGGCGTAGAACTCGGGCAGCGTGGGCGGGTACTTCTCGCCTTTTTTGATAAAATAAACAATGGCCTCTTGTGTGCTTTCCTCGCCCATCGCCAACAGCGTTTGTGCCCACATATCCGTTGGCACTGTGCCCTGGGCGTTGGTCCAGAATTGCTGAAAAATTTCGGCCATCCGTATCCAAAAAATAAGCAGAAATCGATGTTCGGATGAATTCGGGTCTAGGCTTTTGAATACTGTGCTTAACTCAATTGGGTTTATATCCGTTTGCTTTTGCCACGATCTCGGCAGGAGTGAGTCGTCGGTTTCCGTGTTCAGACGTTGAGGTACTGGTTTGAGCATTGCGCTGATCCTTTTTATCCGCACTCAGTAACTGAGTCTCGTATTGTGATTTTAAGCCGTTGGGTTTTTGACTGGAGTACAGCTCGATAAACTTTTCATCACACACCATGAGCGGGGCCCAGAAGTGATTTTCTTTGGCCCAGGCTAAACAGGCTTTTTCTGGATCGGAAAGAGAGAGAGAAAGAGTATTTATATTCTTATATTCAGGTGAACGTTGTTCACTACCCTCATGAACCTTGTTCATCACCCCTGGTGAACGTGGTTCACTACCCCCCTGAACGTCGTTCATGACCCCTCGTGCATATTCTGCATGACCCCCCAAAAATGACGCCATTTCAGGCATTTTTTCAGTATTTATGGCTGGATAAATGGCTTTTTTGAGCGGTATTTTTAACTCATATTGATTGGGTAAACGGCAATTATTTTCGTATTTTTGAATGATTTTTAAAAAACCCTGTTTTGACAGGTCTTGAATTTGAATAATAATGGCCCGGACGGTTTGGGATGTTTCCATTGCTAATAACTTGTTACTCGGATCACAACGACCGGTCTCACTATTTTTATGATAGGCCAGTACGATTAAAAGCAACTTTTGTGGTGCCTTTTCGCAGCGTTGTTGTATCGCCCAATTGACTGCTTCAAAACACATCGATAGCCCCCTTGCTATTGCGTCGAACGTTACGTTTTATTCACACTGGCTTTTTTCTCTTTAAGTTTTTTCAGTGTTCTTTTTTCTAGCCGTTCAAACAAGGATTTTAAGTCTGCATTCAAACTTTCTGCATCAATACCGAAACGTTCTTCAATGTCTAACGCCGTTTCCAGAGTGACAGGACGGCGACCCGTGAGCCAATGTTGTACCAAGCCCTGACTGACCCCCAGTTGTTTACCGAACCATGCCTGGCTTATAGCCTCTTTTTCTAAATATTCAGCAATTGGATTCATAGTGTCTATTCGATTTTAACTAGAAACACGGTCGTTAGATGATAACACCCTACGGCGAGTCCATTTAATACTTATTGTTTTATTTTTAAATCGCGTTAGCTGGATTAAAAAATACGTATAAGGTCTATCCTACGTTAGATAATTCCCCGTAACCTGAATAATCATTTTACGGACTCTTTTAAATCAGGCTTTTTCATGGCGTGGCCGGTTTAAGGTGTACAGCCGCATTAAAGCGGCTGCACTGGGTTGACTTAACGCAGATAAAAATAATGGTGGTTGTGTTCGGTGTAATCCTGCATCAAATCACGGGCCGCTCTATCCCAATCGATACAGTCATAAGGCCAATTGACCTTTTTATCGATTGATCCGGTATCCTCGGCCCACTGTTCAGCAAAATCGGCATCTGAATCATATTCGCCTATATACATTTCTTCAATACAGAGCAAATCAAAACCAGCCGCCAAACCCGCATTAATGACTTCAGCATCTAAACGGGTATTTTCCAGACAGTCTGAATAAGCAAAAAAATCAGAGGATAGATCATATTCCCCCACCAAAGCAGCGGGGACCCCTTCGGTGTCGCAGACAATCCACTCCTCATCTGTTGCCTTAACCTCTATATAAAGACAGCCACATTCTGGACAGACCTTTTCAACCGACCCAATAACAACATGATCACACTCCAAGCAACGCGAAGATAAAACATTACCATCGCCTTTTTTGTAATGCGCTTCAAACAAGCCTTTATTAATAGCCTGGCCGTACTCTTCTTGATCGATACCGTCTAATTCTATAGTGAACGGTAAGCAATAACCGGACGTATAAGCCCCAAGTGGGTATAATGTAATATTCATAATCTGTAACCTTCAAAGTGAGATTGTGGAAATCGGCGGGGGGTGTCAGAAACCCCTCGCCAACCCTTTGTTTTAACGCTTTACTACAGGGATATTATAACACAAAATGTATTAACTAATTGTATAATATCGCTTATAAATTAATAAGTTACGAAAAAACAAGCCCTTTAAATAGGGTTTTTTTATGCCCGCAGATACTGCCCATACGTGAACCTGTCAAGGGTTCAAAATCATAAACAGCCTAAGCGTTTATTATTTTGAAAGCGTAGCGATCCCTTTACAGCCTCTGTTTTACCAAGCTTAGGCAAGCCCCACCGCTGCATTGATCGTTATTAAACAGGTTGTTTTTTATCAGGCACAGATCTTAATTTAAAAGCAAAAGCAGCGGGGGGGAATGCCCAGTGGCGAACGTGCCTTTGATTTGGCTATTGATTGTTTTAGATTAATAGCTGGGTGGGTGAAGCTGAAAACGAGTATCTGTAATACTCGCTTTATTAGGTTAACTGAGGGAAACATAATTACATGAAAGCATTGATTCATGAAAACAATCATTCATGTAATCATTTTTTTATGTAAGCATTAAAGCATGCAAGCATGTAATCACTTATTGTCAAGTCTGCTTCTAATGCTTCGCGCTTAATGGCCTTGGCTTTGCTGGCCGGTATCCGAATTTGTAAGGGCACTTGCTTTTCTGCTTCCTTAACTACTTTTTTAGGGCTTTCTTTGATGACGGTACGAGGACTTAATTCAGTAGCTTGTGCTTTCTCTACATTCATAATATCACCCGTTAAAGGGGTTACTTTAGCCATTTATACAGCTCCTTTTTGCTTGATCTGTGTTGACGATTGGTTTTCTATATGGGCTTTTATGAACTTCCATAACTTGGCGGTTTCTTGAGCCGCTTGTCCTTTGGGTTCCACTTCTTGCGGTGTGCGGCCATCCGTAAATGCTGCCGGATAACTCACGCGATTAACAATGATGGTTTCGGCAACAGCTCCATGATGAGATAGGGCCGCGATAGCTTGCGCGGTAATGTTGGTATTTTGAATTGCCTGGGTAATTACAAACAAAAACGGAATACCTAAATCCTTTAGACGGTTAACCGTAACGGCGGCGGCTTTTAAATCATCGGGTGTGGGCTTGATGGGTACAAGGACTAAATCAGCTACCATAAACACTGAGTCTAAATGTTCGTTTGCTGAAGGTGGTGTGTCGATAAAAACAAAATCAGCCCCGATTTGTTCTAACTCTTTTAGTGCCCCTTCCAGAATATTTACGGGGCAATCTACACGTCGAGGTTCTTCGACTTCACGCGCCTCATGCCATTGCGTTAAGGTGCGTTGTGGATCGGTATCAATTAAAAATACCAGTGCGTTTGATCTTGCCGCCTCAACCGATAGAATCCTGCATAAGGCTGTTTTACCACTCCCCCCCTTCTGTGAACTTATCACAATCTTAAACATCATGCTTTCATGCTCCTAGGCTTAAATGTGTGCAGTCAATCATATATTCATAAAATCATGCTATTAGGTAAGCATTAAATCATGTATAGATGCAAGCATGCAAGCATGTTGTTATGTTTTCATGGATGGGTTGTGTTTGAATTAGGTGGGGGAAGTGACTGCTTTGGAATAATAGCAGCACTGTTTAGCGGACTTATCCAAGATAATGTTTAGTTGTTCATATTGAACGTAGTTGAAGCTTAAAAAACTACATTAAAGTCTTATGAAATTCTGCTAAACGCCTTATCCAGTAAGGCTTTCAGAATTTCATGTCTTCCCAAAAACAACCCGTTCTGATGGTCCATTTTTTAGAGAGTTTATGGTCATCCAGATATAGCAATCAAACTTTTAAGGAATTTTATCGGTTTAGCGTTTGCATTTTCATGAATCAATATATCATTGTTTATTTTCAAAATAATACTTTTAATTAAATCAGATGTTGAGAAAATATTTGTTAATTTTTTTAAATTTTCTACATCATAAATTATATTTTTTCCTTTTATAGATAACCGCTTTTCAGATTTACCTTTAGCTAAATTACTTTCTAAGTATTTAGCCATATCGTTGTGCGGCAACTCTTTATTTGAAAGAGCATGGATATAATACCTAATTATAGTAGGGGAAAAATCTGTATTAGCACCTAATTTATCACATGATAAATTAAGAATATCAATAAGGTGTGCCGGAACTCTGCTTTCAAGAGAAGCCTTTTGTTTTTCCAATTGCCTTTTTACGGCAGGTGTTGATTGATGCGGTAAAGCTACCACTGAACCACAACAATCACAAACACCAACCAAGACATTTTTGACTATGCCACTATTATCACTAAATGGCACATTTCTCAATTTATATGTTGTGTTAACGAAGGACTTGCATTCATCACATGCCGCTTTTCCTTTATCACCAACCATTAAAATATTCATAAATATTCTCTAATTTTTATATTTTAAAGTTAAAAAAATAATCATATATACATTTACTTTTTTAACTTTATATTTAATTATGAACGCTAATAAAAACACATTCCGGTGATAAAAAATACCATTTTATATACCAATAAACCCCAGAAAAATTTGTTTTTATTATGTGTACATCAATGCTGTTATCAAAATGATGTGCACTGGTTTCATGCTCATTGCCTCTAGATTTATTTAAAATTTTTATTAAATCATCTATAGATATTTCACCGGTAGAAAGAAGGTTTTTTAAGTCTATATTTTTTCTAGCTTCGTGCTGTATATTTCCGTTTTTCAGACAGCTAATAAGTGTACTTTTAGTTTCTTTAAATCCATCGCTTTTTTTCATATAGTTTAAATTCCAAAATAAAATCAAAATTCATTTCTTTCTCCTAATATATTTATAATGAATTCTATT
>SESC01000175.1_pt1 | contig 26061 bp, 21 predicted proteins | sample 3171431 | NCBI WGS metagenome assembly SESC01 (sample SAMN06051868, study PRJNA518727) | freshwater metagenome | biome: subpolar coniferous forest; feature: holomictic lake; material: water; isolation source: holomictic Lake 227, 8 m depth | place: Canada: near Kenora, Ontario | collected... | reverse complement strand
TAGCGTAAAACACTGTGTTTGCGATGCCCACCCGGATTATAGCGCCAGTCGCTGGGCAGAAAATTCCGGCTTAATGGTGCATAAAGTATTTCATCATCATGCCCATGCGTCTGCTTTAGTCGCGGAACAGTCCATAAATGAACCCGCAATGGTATTTACTTGGGATGGCACCGGCTACGGTGAAGATGGCACCATTTGGGGCGGCGAAGGTTTATTCGGCAGGCCGGGAAACTGGCAACGAGTGAGTTCTTTTCGTTCTTTTCGGTTGCCCGGTGGAGAAAAAGCCGGACGGGAGCCTTGGCGCAGTGCCTTGGCTTTATGCTGGGAACACGATCAAGAATGGTCTGAATGCCCTGCCGAAACCGGCTTGCTCAAGCAAGCCTGGCAAAAACAAATCAACAGCCCGTTATCCAGTGCAGTCGGTCGCTTATTTGATGCCGCTGCCGCGCTAACCGGACTGGTGCACCAGGCAGATTATGAAGGCCATGCCCCGATGTGGCTGGAAGCAGTCAGCGGTAAACCAACCGATACAGGTATTGATTTGCCGTTGAATTGTAATGCCGAAGGTTTATGGTTAAGCGACTGGAGTCCGCTTATATCAATGCTACAGAATAAGCAGTTAACCATTCCTGACCGAAGCCGTTGTTTTCACGCCAGCTTGGCAATGGCTTTGCTTAAACAGGCTAAACAAATTAGAACTGAACATCATTTTACTGCGGTAGGTTTAACCGGTGGCGTGTTTCAAAATCGGGTATTGACAGAGCATGTCAGTACTTTACTGCGGACAGAAGGCTTCAAAGTCTATTTACCCAAACAAGTTCCCGGTAACGATGCCGGTATCAGTTTTGGACAAATCATCGAAGCCGGAAGTCAGTTGCGATAGACCATTCGCACTTTCATAAGAGAGTAGAATCGAGAATTTGCAGAGTTAAGATATCTTGGACACCATTACGCTAAATCGGCTGCTTACTTTATAACGCCATAACTTTCTGAAAATAATGTGATATTGAAAGACTTGACACCCTTTATACAAACTCTTTATTCTTGTGACAAAAATATTAGGCAGTTTAAATTTATTATCCACTGAACAATCGATTAATACCGCCGGTAAACAACATCACATCTTCCGGGAAAAATTGCCTGCCCAAGGTTTTTATATCCGCGCGTTCCGGTAAACGATAACAGCGAATATCATCTTGGGCGGGATGAATCAGTTCGCTGATAGTCTCCAACAGTCGCAATAACGCCTTACGTTTTATCACCACGGTAAACACTGAATATTGCACCGGCAAGCCTTGTTTTTTAAGCACTCGATGTACCCGCGACAGGCGCTTGGGATTGGCAATGTCGTAGGCAATTAAATACAAACCGATTTGACTGTCGGCCATTAGCTAACCGCCAGCAAAAACTGGTACAACTTGCTAATCGTACTTTTAAACAACAAATATGACCGGTCAGCACGTTGTTGATAAAGTTCTGCCATTACCGCCAGTGCGGTAACAGTAGATGGCTTGTCAACGGCCAATAAAGCAGGATAAAAATCCCACACCAACAACTTGCTTAAATCCAAAGCCAAATCCAAATTGCCGGATAACAGCGCCTCATCATCACTACAAAACCCGCTCTCAGCCAACAGGTTTAACAATTCACTCTGCAATAAACCTTGCAGTAGATTGGCTCGGTACTGCCCCTCAACCGATAAACTTAATGACAACATTTGTCGCAACTCATTAATGGAAACTTCACGCCACTCCACAATACCCATGCGCCTTGCAAAACTGCGTGCTGCCAACTTTTGCATCGACAGATACCAATTTTCATAACACTGCAAACCATCGGCTCTTGCCAGCAAATCGACCAAACGCTGCGTGAGTGATTGCCTTTCGCTGCCACTGCCTAACCAGCGCTCCCGTACCTCACCATTTTTATGTAAAAAAAGCAGATTGATACCCGCATCAGCACACGCCAACATTGAAGACATCGACCATTCCACGACACCCTTGCACACCACACGGGAAATGCGCGACAACGGAAACAACTGATCCGCTTTGTCAGGCACCACCACTCGCAAGGCCGGTTCATCAAACACCACCCGACAACCGGGCGAACCATCAATATACAAAGGTCGCATCAACCCTCCCTGCCCTTCTTAACCATAAAGATAACCGTAGGAGCGACGCCCGCGTCGCGATTAAACGCTTTAAAATCGCGACGAAGGCGAAGCTTTTACTTGCGCCTGATAACGTTTAGCCAACGCATAACCGTAACGCCGCAGCAAGCGCCTGGCCGGCCCTGCCTGGGATTCATAAAAACCATAAAAACACTGCCGACCGGCTTTGTTCATCTGGCAGCGCCCCTGGTCATCACTAAAATGCTCAGGCCTTAACTGCCGTTCCCTAAACAACTGCCAGACCCAACGATCCATCAACGGCCGTAACGGCTCCATTAAATCGCACGCCAACGACTCACGACCAAAACTGACATCATGATAAAAACCCAACATCGCATCCAAACCCACGGTATGGCAGGCACGCACAGCATCATAATGAAGCAAGGTATAACCCAGCGACAAACAGACATTAACCGGATCAGGCGGTGGCCGTTTTTTACGACCGGTAAAGTTAAGCGAATCAGCAAACAACTGTGTATAACCGCCAAAATAAGCCGCTGCCGCCGCGCCCTCATAACCGCGTAAACCGGCTAACGGAATAACCATCGTATCTTCACGCAACTGCCCAATAATGCCGTTCACCGTTTGTAACGCCGCTGTTAACGGATGCCGTAAATCAGCCCGCGCCGCCAACGCCTCACGCAACAACCGCTGCTGGGCACGCACCTTAACCAGCACCAACCAACGCGCCAAAGGTGTCCGCAGCTCATCATCCAAACTCGCTTGATACTGCCCCAGTCGCCGCAACGAATCGCCATGAGACTGTGCTGCCAGCATTGCCGTGGCTTCCGTATTACGGCCTGACAATACCAGCAAGCCGATATTGCGTTCCGACAATGCCCCCAGCACCCGACTTTCCAGTTGCACATTACCGCGCAACACCACCCGCTCCAGCAAATGCAGCGGCACCGTACCTTTTTTTACGCCGTCTTCATATAACGCCAATGTTTGACCATCCAACTTGACGCCCAGATTTTTCCGGTCCAGATACAAACTACTCATCCCTTACCCCACATAAAAAAATGAACCATCCTGCGGAAGTACCGCCTTGCCCAACGTCCGGATATGTTTTGCACCCGCCAGTCTCAGCAAAATAAAACGATCTTCAACAGGGTCAATAACCAAACCAATAGCTTCCAACAACTGTACTTTTTCAGCTGCTGTTAAAAAACATTCAAACACCGACTTTTGCCCTCCCGACGAAAAACTGCGCAACACATAAAGCGCCTTGCGTAAGCGTCGGCTAGAGGAAATATCATAAGCGGCCAGATAAAGTTGTCGATTTGTCATGGTAAATAGGATACCTCCGGGGAGTTTATATAGATCGACTGACAAGCTTGTTAAGTTAACTGGTGAAATCGAACGGCCTACTCATGTAAATTAAATTGACGATTGTATTTTTCATCATTTAACCGTTCGCGTTCCAGTAATAATTGCTCTCGGGCAATAGCATTCGACTCTTTAAGCTCATCCAAGACACGCTGCTCTTTATCATAATAGCCGGGCTGTAAAATCTTCTTTTGCAGAATTTCTGTTGGCAAACAGCCCGACCCATAACAGTCGTTATTGCTTGAGTTTGCCAATACACCAAAAGACATTACCCATAAAAATACTGCCCCTATTGTTCTCATCTAATTACTCCAATTTTGCCGTTATCATTATTTTTTATCCGTACAAGCCATCGCAGGCATTAGCTGCTCTTGAAGCTGTGGCTCCAGACTTACCCAGCCATCAATGTCATTAAACGCTTGTCAACCAGATTGGCCATGCCAACAATTAAACTACAGCCTTGTTTAATCAAGGCGATTAACTCGCCGAACCCATACCCTGAAATAATATTGCCAAAGCATTAAAATCAGCAACCTTAAAACACTTGCCACACGGTGCTGTATTTTCAGGAAAAACAGGAAACTTCTGATAATTACTACTGGAATGCAGGTTCTTTTTCTTCTGACTGTTAATGTGCTCTTTAATACCCTCGTCAGCCAAGGTCCAATTTTTGTTAAAAAAATCAGGATGCAGCGCCACTTGAAAATGAGCAGGAAACCCGCCGGCACCAACCGCCCTATCCTTGCGGATATAAACAAATTGATTAAGCGCCTTGGAAAAAAGCATCAATTTTTTTTTACATACCGGTCATCGCCGTTAGCTTTCAGTTGAGTAACAAAGCCGTGTTGTGCGGCAATATCGATAACACGTTGACGAACTGCTTGAGAAATTAATATCGACATGAGTTTTCCTTATATTGGTTTGACTGCCTAAGCAGGAATTACTGTTACCCGATAAAATCAGTCACGGGCCATGGGGCTAGAATACCTAAAAGTAGCGATGTAAAGTGGATTGACAAGCTTGCCAAAACCCTAAGGTTTATTGAAGACAGGCAACCGTGGGAGTGACGCCTTCGTCGCGATTAAAAGCTTTTAAATCGCAACGAAGGCGTCGCTCCTACCGACCCACCCATCGATAATTTACTTATCGGCTTTGGCCAGCGGAGAAAACCACAAATGCTCGCCTTTGTTACCCATAATATCGTAGCCAATGACTTGATCATTGGCATTGTAAGTAATCGTTCCACGGCATTGTTTACCATCAAAACCGTAGGCTTCGATTGGCCAAAAAATCAACTCGGAAAGACCGACTGTAAAAATGTCACCCGCCAGGTACAAAATAACACGCACTTTAGAGGCCGCGTTATAACCGTCAATAAATTCGAATGAATCCGTTTTTTGGTTATCTTTTTGATCCGTCATTTTAGGAAAACCAAGATATGAAAGGGCTTCAGTTCTTGTGGCACCCAGTTTAACTTGCCTGTATTCAATCGGTGTGGGCGCATGAACCGCCTGATAAACCGAGCATCCCCCCAAAACAGAAACGCCGCCCATTAACAGCAACAATTTATTGATTTTTAACACATGCCATTCCTTTTATCTACGGGTGTTATAAAAATAAAGGGATAGCCCTTTATATAAATGACATGGCAGATTTAATCCGGCACCTCTATTTTCAAACCCAAAGCACCCCCTCACAACACAAACAATATCTTGGGGAAATCACGGTGACAGAAAAAAGGATCATTGCCAGACAAAATTGCCGTCTTGTCATGGCAGGTAGAATAACGGAGGGATGGTTTTTTAACTGAATTGGCAAGCTTGTCGGGTTAACCGAGGGGTGCGACGGGGCTTAATAAGGTCTCTGGTTTGAATGTGATATAAACGATCTATACGGTAAGGTTGGTCAGCGTCTTAATCCCTTCTTAATAAGGTCTCTGGTTTGAATAAGCACTGAAGCAATATCACCAAGAAGATTAAGTCTTAATCCCTTCTTAATAAGGTCTCTGGTTTGAATCATTAACCTAATGCAAATAGAACTATTTTACAGTCTTAATCCCTTCTTAATAAGGTCTCTGGTTTGAATTCTTTTTTCTTATTATGTGAGTAAATTATTATGAAGTCTTAATCCCTTCTTAATAAGGTCTCTGGTTTGAATTAAAACGGTATACTACAATGACAACTTTAAAAGAAGTCTTAATCCCTTCTTAATAAGGTCTCTGGTTTGAATTTAAAGCAGCCCTTAATAAGGCCGGTTATACGCTGTCTTAATCCATTCTTAATAAGGTCTCTGGTTTGAATACAACATACTAACCGCGTGTAACAAGTATCATGTGTCTTAATCCCTTCTTAATAAGGTCTCTGGTTTGAATAGAAAAAATGAAAAAGCATAACTCACACATACTGGGTCTTAATCCCTTCTTAATAAGGTCTCTGGTTTGAATATGTACAAAAACAAAGCAAGTGCTAACAAAGCGGTCTTAATCCCTTCTTAATAAGGTCTCTGGTTTGAATAGATAGACGTGTAAAACAAAAAAGCGTTTATGCGTCTTAATCCCTTCTTAATAAGGTCTCTGGTTTGAATATACACTAAACAACCATTAAACAAGTTAGAATTTAGTCTTAATCCCTTCTTAATAAGGTCTCTGGTTTGAATAACAAGCTTGTTAGCTTCACTATCATAAATGAGTGTCTTAATCCCTTCTTAATAAGGTCTCTGGTTTGAATGATGTTTATGTCTCACTATGTTTAGATTGTTTAGGTCTTAATCCCTTCTTAATAAGGTCTCTGGTTTGAATGTAAACAATGATAAATAAAGCAATTGAAACATGTCTTAATCCCTTCTTAATAAGGTCTCTGGTTTGAATGCTGTACCAGTTGTGGAAGTAGTTGAGACTGCTGGTCTTAATCCCTTCTTAATAAGGTCTCTGGTTTGAATAATAAAAGGTGTATAAAATGCAAGAAGTAAAAGCAGTCTTAATCCCTTCTTAATAAGGTCTCTGGTTTGAATATTCTATTCGATACAAGGCGAAGGTCCTTATGCAGGGTCTTAATCCCTTCTTAATAAGGTCTCTGGTTTGAATAAACATCTACGTGATTGGTCGCCAAAAATTAACTTGTCTTAATCCCTTCTTAATAAGGTCTCTGGTTTGAATATGTATGAACGGAGGCAGCAACATGTACTATGTCTTAATCCCTTCTTAATAAGGTCTCTGGTTTGAATGAACACCTAAACTGACAATCGCTGGCATGTATGTCTTAATCCCTTCTTAATAAGGTCTCTGGTTTGAATTGATGAAAAGCAAGCAAGCAACGTAAAAAATCGTCTTAATCCCTTCTTAATAAGGTCTCTGGTTTGAATCTAATTAAACTAAGGAATAGCAATGTTAAAAATACGTCTTAATCCCTTCTTAATAAGGTCTCTGGTTTGAATCGATTTACAAGCTAACATTGATGAACTTGTAACAGTCTTAATCCCTTCTTAATAAGGTCTCTGGTTTGAATAACTAAGCAAAAAAGCGCTTACGCATTAATTTTGAAGTCTTAATCCCTTCTTAATAAGGTCTCTGGTTTGAATACAGTATATATAATAAATATAACATTGTGTAAGTCTTAATCCCTTCTTAATAAGGTCTCTGGTTTGAATCAAACAATCAAGCGAGAAAGATCATGAAAAATGTCTTAATCCCTTCTTAATAAGGTCTCTGGTTTGAATTTCGTGCAAGTGATGTAGAAATTGAACTACGTCTTAATCCCTTCTTAATAAGGTCTCTGGTTTGAATTGTATTTCTGCATCACATAGCAGATAAGCGTAAAGTCTTAATCCCTTCTTAATAAGGTCTCTGGTTTGAATTAAAATAAATGAACGCAATCGTCTGAGACGCGCTGTGTCTTAATCCCTTCTTAATAAGGTCTCTGGTTTGAATAATTCAGTAATTGCACAATACGCTGTACTTGATTGTCTTAATCCCTTCTTAATAAGGTCTCTGGTTTGAATATTAACACTAGATCAAATCACTTTCTTAACTTTAGTCTTAATCCCTTCTTAATAAGGTCTCTGGTTTGAATAAACGATAAAAAATTATAACTTATTAGACTACATGGGTCTTAATCCCTTCTTAATAAGGTCTCTGGTTTGAATGGGGCTTTTAGTGCGTACTGACAAACAGGATTATGTCTTAATCCCTTCTTAATAAGGTCTCTGGTTTGAATTTATTAGATGTAGCGTTTCGCGCAAGTGATGTAAAGTCTTAATCCCTTCTTAATAAGGTCTCTGGTTTGAATGCTTATCGCATTATCTCAAGCAGTTGAGTTGTCTTAATCCCTTCTTAATAAGGTCTCTGGTTTGAATATATTGCATTGATGAGATGCAATTAATCATAGTGGTCTTAATCCCTTCTTAATAAGGTCTCTGGTTTGAATAATAATACATTGTTTGATATAGTTAAGTAATACGGTCTTAATCCCTTCTTAATAAGGTCTCTGGTTTGAATTTTGATTGCTGTAAGCGTCGATAAAGAAAGATTAGTCTTAATCCCTTCTTAATAAGGTCTCTGGTTTGAATGACTTAGAGTTTGTATATTGCATTGATGAAATGAAATTGTCTTAATCCCTTCTTAATAAGGTCTCTGGTTTGAATACTGGTAGCACGCGCACTAAACAATGATACAGGTGTCTTAATCCCTTCTTAATAAGGTCTCTGGTTTGAATTGGTGCTAGAGTTGGTAGTAAGCATTAACAATCAGTCTTAATCCCTTCTTAATAAGGTCTCTGGTTTGAATGATAATGGGTTTATTGGTTAGAACTGATAAACAGGAGTCTTAATCCCTTCTTAATAAGGTCTCTGGTTTGAATGTGACAAGCATTAACGGCCACCATTGCGAATATACGTCTTAATCCCTTCTTAATAAGGTCTCTGGTTTGAATTGGAAAATTACAAAGATACGACAAACTTACATGCGTCTTAATCCCTTCTTAATAAGGTCTCTGGTTTGAATAACGAGAGCGCAATCTATGAACAGAAAAGAATTTAGTCTTAATCCCTTCTTAATAAGGTCTCTGGTTTGAATCAATGCTCAAAACAGGGTCAACGTAGCACTAAAAGTCTTAATCCCTTCTTAATAAGGTCTCTGGTTTGAATGTAAAAGGATTTTGTCATTAGTTGATATGATGATGTCTTAATCCCTTCTTAATAAGGTCTCTGGTTTGAATTGCTCGGCATTCTTTCTCCTTTTTCTTTCAATAGGTTAGCGGGGTGGTTGACAAGGTTTTTCATTTTTAAAAAGTTATCTCTCATTGGTTAGCCAACGTTGTAAGTGCTGTTGCAAATTTTTAAGCTCGGTTCCGCAGCAAAGTTCAATAGCAAGCTCTTTGGCTCTTGCCCGACTGGACTTATCCAGGTGATTAAAACTCACCAGCATGGCGCGTCCTTGCAGACCGCCCATTAAATCGCGAAGGCTATCCAGTTTATACAGTACATCCGCATCTTTGTCTTCTTTAAATCGTTGGGTTTTGCATTCGATCAGGTGCAAACGGTTGGCTTTGATAAGACCGATATCGATTTCGTTTTTAACCACCGCACGCCCGGCGGATTGTCGTTTGAGATTAATGTTACAGGCGATATCTTGTATACCCACGATTTTTTTAAGGTTAAGGCACACCGCATAGGTGTGCATTTCCAGCCAACCGCCGTTGGTAGTAAAGCGGGCGTTTTCATCAACAAAAGACAGACTGTGACCATTAATATTGCAAAGTCCGGCTGCTGCAAACAAGTCCAGCAATTCCCATAGCCTGGGCTTGGTTTGTGGCCCGGTTTCAATTTCGGTGGTCAACTGAGGATTGTCGGCTTTAAGCGCCAGATAATTAAGCGTGCCCAGCTCGCCGGCATAGCGGTCGTAGTCTGTCAAAAGCTGTTGCGTTAATTGACGAAGGGGTTCTTTAACACCGGTACGATCCAGTGTATCGACCGGACTGCCATACGCCGTCAGGTAATCTTCAAGCTTTAAGCGGTCGGACAAGTCCACGTCCGGTAATTTGGGCGAGAGCCAGATCAGGCGATCGTGTTCCGGGTGGACGTAAAAAACCGGGAGCTGGCAACTACGAAAGGCTTCATAAGCGGCAATACTCATTAGTTTGGTGCCACCGGTGGCGTTAAGGGCAATGCCGCCCTCCGGATATTGGGTGAGCAGCAAGTCTTCCACTTGCTCCCTGATGCGGTCTGCATCCCAAGGATCGTCTATCAAACAGCGCTCAACGCTAATGCCGCGCGGTTTAAAGATATTTTCCAATGCATTACTGCGTTCCAGCATGTTGGCACTGACCAGCATAACCACTTTTTTTGGACGCAGGGTATCGTCAAAAATGGGCGTCAGGTTGGGTATCGGCTGGGCAGATACCAAAATTAAATGGGTGGTAATGGGCATATTGTTTCCAGATAGGTGGGTGCATTTGTGGGAGCGACGCCCACGTCGCGACTAAAAATAATGTTTCAGTTAAGGTTTGCATTGTTAGTCGCGACGTGGGCGTCGCTCCCACATAAAATAATGTTTCAGTTAAGGTTTGTATTGTTAGTCGCGACGTGGGCGTCGCTCCCACATAAAAAATCGCTCCAACAAAAACTATTGCAACCATAGCGCATCCCAATGCGGATAATCACCTATGCGTTTTACCAAGCCGGCTCGAAGTGGATTGGCGACGATATAGCGGGCTATGGCTAAGATGTCTTCTTCTTTGCGTAACGCATGATCATAAAAGCCGGCTGCCCAAAAGGGTTGACCGAACTGTTTGGCAGACAAGGTTTTAACGCTCTGGATTATTTTGGATAGGTCTGCTTTGCCGGTTAATTGCATGAGCCAATGCAAGTGATCGGGCATAACGACAAAAGCCAGCGTGTTTGCTCTGCCGAGTTGTTGTTCTTTTTTTAATAACAGAATCAGGTTTCTTGCAATACGAAAGCTTTTAAAAACAGGGCTTCTGTCTTCTGTGATCGTGGTAATGTAATAAATCTGGTTGGGTTCTGAATGGCGTCCTTTGCGCAAGTCTTTGCTGTGCGGGTTGGGTTTTTTGTGTTTTTTTAGTCGCGACGTGGGCGTCGCTCCCACGTTGCCAGTGTTTGTGGGAGCGACGCCTACGTCGCGACTAACATTCATCTCAAGTCCAACATAAAGGCAATTGCGCCGGCAGTTCTTTAATACCCACTTTGGCGGTCTCAGTCAATAACATGGGTATAAACTGTTGTTCCAGCCATTGTTGAAGCGGCTGCCAATCGTCGGCTTTTATCGGTGCAAAGCCATGCGCCAATATGGATTGATTGCGGATTTTGATATGGTTGAGCAAGCGGTTTTCTTCGGCTTGGATAAAACGGGCCGCTTCGCCCGAGGTTTTATGTTTGACTAACTGCCAGGCATCGTTAAGTCCGGCCTGCCATTGACCCTCTCTATGCTGAGTCAGCTTCATACCTTTAGGTATGTCGGCTTCATTAATGTTGGAGGTGTCCATGTTGCAGTGAGTTTTTAACAGCCATTGCGCCGTCCATTCGATTAAACGGTAAACACGGGCAATGGCATCGTCATAACGACCTTGGTCTGCACGGCGCAGGGCGTTGAGATACAAATCATAGAGTTGCGCCGGTTCACGCTTGATCGTATTGTTGTTAAGCCTTGCAATGCTTTGATTGACTTCTGGCGGTAAACTTGAGGCGTATTGCTGAATAATTGCATAAGCCTCAAGATGATTAAAATTATCCCATTCTGCAAAAGCGCGGCTTAAATCTCTAAACTTGCTGAATTGGCCGCGCAATTGGGTATTACGCGGTGCGCTAATTCGACTTAATCCTGCTTCGGCTTCGCTGTAGGCATAACGCGTCCAAGATTGCCGATAGGGTGCTATCATGCGTTCAAAGCGAATCTTTTCACTATTGGCGGGCATGGCATATTGTGAGCCGTTATGTACCTTGATTAAATCACTGCGACTGCCACTGACCAGTTGTAATTCTACGTTTGGAAATTCAAGTGCTGCCATCACCAGGCCGGCACTCATGGATTTGGTGCCGCCGGTGTAATCGGCAGTGATATTGGCGTTTGGAAAACGGTCAAAGGCGTCCTCAATGGCTTTGCTGCAATCGAGATAAATTTGATCCAAGTCATCAGATAGGGTCAAACACACTTCAAACTGATCCGCGTTTAAACCGCTTTGCACGGGTAAGTTGGGCAGATTGGGTTTTTCATCGCTAAACTGCGCTTTGATACAATTGCCGGTGCCGGTTATTTGGACGCTGGAACCGGGGCGATCGGTGGCAGGGTCTTTGCCGGTACACATAAAAATGACGTAATCAGGCTGCTGATCTTTAATCGCGCTCACTATCGGTTGATGGCTACCGCCAACAGTGCAGATCAGGATTTTGGTCATAGCAGGGTCTCGTTAATCGTTATTGGGTTGTTGTATTGTTGTGGGAGCGACGCCTGCGTCGCGACTAAAGACTGTCCTTGTGCCAGTCGCGACGCAGGCGTCGCTCCCACGAAAAACTTGGGTTGTTGTGATTATACGCCATCAAGCTTTTTTAACTCGTAACCTTCCAGACAAGCGCCGCATTCAATCATCTGTTCCGCCGTTAATTCTTTGCCGCGCCAGTGTTCCGGCACGTTTAACACCAAATGAATGTAAGCGGCACCGCGCTGACAAATTTCAGCCGCCAGATTAACCGGCAAACTGCCAATGACGGTATCACCCGGCTGGATGTCGTTAATATCCAGGTGGGTGATTTGAAGGTCAACCCTAATGTCTTGCTGTGTCGCCCAGGCAATGGCACCGGGGTGACGAGTGATAAAGTAAGTGATCATGGCTGGTTGTTTAGATAGAGGTGTTTATTTTTATTGTTCATTTTCGGTAATTGGCGTCTACAAATAATTTGAGGTAGGAGCGACGCCTTCCATAAGGTAAGTCTCTAGTCGCGACGCAGGCGTCGCTCCCGCCACCTTTTACCACAAAGCGATAAGCCATTATTGTAAGTTTTTAAGTAATTCCTTGGCTTTCTTATTACTGCCTGCTCCAATCAATTCGAGTATCTGTTTAGCAACACTTAGCAACTGCGCCTTGTCGTCAGACGACCATTCTGTGGCTTGATTGATCAATTCACGCATCGAGCTGTAAAGCGGGCCGCCGATTTGTTCACGGGCTTTGATTGCCTGTTTTTGTTGAAGGTGTTGAGCTAAGGTTTCAATTTGCAGTTGTTGTTCGGTCATTGATGCTCGACATTGTTGATCTGCTTGTTCCTTTGCCAAACGTATTTGTTCAACTTGTTCTGCTAATTCAGCTTGTTGGCGACGTTCAATCTCTTCTTGCTTATGGCGTAGCCGGGTTTCCAAGCGGATTTGTTCATAACGGGTCTTTTGCTGAATATGTTTCTCAGCCCAAAACTGTGCATCTTCATGTTGATTTGCGCAAAATTCGCTCAATTCAGACCAGTCGGTCTCAAGGGTATCACCGGATTCAACTTCAACGAGAACCCAACCGAATGGTAACAAATCGGTACGTTGGTCTTTGGTTTGTGCCGCTAGCCAGATAGTTTTGGTTTGTTGCTGATATTCTGGATTCGCTTTCATGATTTTAATATTGCGCACACCATTTAATGTTACCGCTTCTGCGCCAGAATGGCGTCCGACTCGCAACAGGAAAACCTGACCTTTAAGCATTTTGTCTGCCATTGCCGTTAGGAGTGCTTGGATGTTGAAGTCCCATTTTTTATCAAGAAATCCGCGTTCACGCATTAACGTCAATTCAGCTTTTAAAATAGGCAAATAAAAGGTGCTACATGTTTTGGCGATATGTTGCATTGTAAAACGCAATTCGCTTTTAGGTAGCTTTGAATTTACCGAACCGGCTTGCAAACTATTGACTTGTTGTATAGTTAGTTGCGCGTTAAAAGCGCGATACCGCCAAGGTGGAACGCATTCAAGTAACTTAAACAAATTTTGATTATTTTCTGCCTGACTTTTCCTTTCATTGCCATGCTCATCAACTACCTTATGTTTTTTACGATTGACAGTTATAAATACTTGCGCGGTCGGTAATTCATCTTGTGCATCCCAAGTAGCGTCTCCCACTTGTACTAGGCGCATCGGGTCAAGTTCAAATTTGCCAGCACAGAATTCAAATACTCGCTGTTGTAGCTCAAGGTTATTTTCTTTGCGTTTTCTTCCTGTTCTACGATCCTCTATTAGCGGTAAGGATTGACCTTTATTTCTTTGATTTAACATTGCGGTGCGTATCGCACCCTTAACCGATGATCCAAACAACACCGGCTGGCGCGTTATCGGATTGTAAGCGGCTCGATCAATTTCCAATTTATTAAGAACCTGGTTGCCACCGCCTTCGTGGTTAGCCGTTTGGCCCACTCGACTGTTGTATAATTTTACTACGCCATCCAGAACCGGAATTGCATTGATCGCCCAAGGCTTTAAAGCTTCACGCCTATCATAAAAAAACTTTTGTACTGCTTTAAGCATCTGGGTGTCAGGCTTACCTACAACAATTTTTGTCAGTTCCTTCCGATCATTAGAAGTTAACGCCTGCACCACGGCACCGGTATCGAATTCGTATAATGTACCGTCATCGATAACGTAGTTTGTAGGTTCGTAACTGTCACCCGTACCAATGTGCAACGGTGAAAGTGGGGTATATTTGAGGGTGTAGTGATTTAAAAAATGGGTCATGGGCAATCCCTAAAATTAACATTAAGCGCAATCACTGGCGCATAGCCTTGATGAATGGTGGCCTTAAGGGTTTTGGACAAGTCCCCGTCGCCACCAATGCCTTGACCAATAAAACCGGACGTGGGCGGCGGGGTACTAAAGACGGCGGCAGTTTGCGCCAATAACACCGGATTTTTAAACGGTTTGCCTTCTTGATGAACGGCAATATCACCATGCCGTCCAAAGCGGGTAAACAGTTGATAATAACTGTGCTGGCTATCAAAGCCCAAACCTTGCGGCGCACAGGGCGCGAGCGTTAAACAGGCATTGGCGTTATCTTGTGCCGGTAAAGGCTGTTCCTGAAAAGCGTCAATTTGGAATTTGCCCATGCCAATGCTGGCATCTTTGCCAAAACCAAAAGTGCCGATGTCGGCGAGGCATTGCCGGCAGTCTTCAAGGCTTAACCGGGTGGTATCCAGCAACAGGTATAACGTCCAGCGCAAACCGGGAACAAACCACTCCTGTTCGATACTGTAAGGCGCAAAACCGCCTTCACCGGTGGTGTTGGTCTGGCGGTTGATGGTGTTGTGGGGTTGCGGGTGTTTTTCGCTTAGGCTGTTGTGGTTGGTTGCTGTTTTAGTTGCTGCTTTAGTCGCGACGTGGGCGTCGCTCCCACAGGTGTCGCTTCCACTTGTGTTGCTGTCACTGGCAATGGTTTTGGCGTTGACGGCATTGCCCAGCCATTCTTTAAGCGGCTTTTGCAGTTCGGTTTCCGGCAGCCAGGTACGCTTTTTTATTGCTTTACTATCCTCACCTTCCGGAAGTTGATAAAAGCAACCCGGCAATTTCGGCAGTGGCAGATAACCTTCCGGAAACGCATCAGAAACGACGGCAAAGGGTTGGTTGTTGGTGTAGCCTTCCAGGCATTGATTCAAAGCTGCTTCGCTCAAGCGATTACGAAGCGCCCAGCAGAGTTGCCCGAACAGCGTATCGCCTTTTAACGGCGTGGCAAAAGCGGACAATGGAGTTAGTGTCACGCAAAAGCTTTGCATTAGGCCGCCTCTTCTAATTTGAGTTGATCAAGTTTGACCTGGAAATCCTGTCCATCAAGTTTTAGGTCACGAAAAGCAATTTTGCCATAACCGCGTGAACCGGAGCCACCCAAACCGGTGTATTCCAATAATTTAAGCCCTACAAGTAGGGTGTCGGTCAGGTCTTCATGATCGTGAACGCGGATGGTCAGGTTAAAGTCAAATTTGGCGGTGGCTGGAACACGCTCTGTGTTACGCGGATGTTCGGCTGTACCTTTGATACGGTCGATGGTATTTTCCATTTTTACTTCGGTGAGCAGCAGATTTTTCTCGTCCATTTTTTTGACCCATTCCGGATCAAGCGAACAATCCCAAAAAGCCAAGCGACTGGGCCCGATTTCAGCGAGCAGCTCTTGGGCAATATCACCATCGGGCGCACCTCCAAACAGCTTGATTAAGGCTTTGCCTTTATCCAGTACTTTGCTGTCCAACTTTTTCAGGTGCTTAAAGCTTAAGGGTTGACCCTCTGTTTGACCGACTACACCCAGTTGCCATTCCAGCAAGCTGCGCATTTTACCTTTAATACTGGAACCTGGAATATAAGGCTGTTGGGTAATCGGGTTGGTAATTACCGGGTTATCGGTACCGCCAATATGAATTTCGGTATTGCCACTGCCGATATGCAAGCCGCTAAGCAGTTCAATTTGGCCGGTGAGTTTTTGGATGTTGGTAAGTTGCATGGTTTAAGTGTCCTTTAGTCTTTAGGTCTTTCTTGTTTGTAAAAGCCCATAAAAGCTTCCATGAATAATTTGAAAGTATGTAATGTTTCCGGGTTGATCACTTGTTTCAAGCCATTATTAAGCAAGCTGACAAAACGAGAATCAACCAGTTTACGGCCTTCGGCATAAGCGACTTTGGCGTTGAGCATACGAATAAAGGGCAGATATTCATCGAATTTTTCCGGGCGCATCAACACCTTGTTATCCCATAGCACTATTTCGTCATAGAATTTTCTGAGCTGGGTCGATTTATTGATTCTGTCGCCTCCGCCTGCAACTTCTATAGCGGCATCTTTAGCAATGCTGTTGAATAATTCAGGGTTAAGCTTTTCGCCGGTCTTGCTGAGTGTAAAGTCCATGTTGATATCCTGTTTTATAAGTTGTTTATTTTTAAATTGTTAGTCGCAACGTGGGCGTCGCTCCCACCGTGGGAGCGACGCCCACGTCGCGACTAGCGTTGCTGGTACAAATGGCAAAACAGCGCCATCCGGTAATTGCCGCCGTGCCTTATAATACCGGCATTGGCAATTTCTTCAGCGAGTTCTGCCTGTCGCCGTTTGCGCTGGTCTTTGTCAAGTTTCTTGTTGCGCTCCAACATACGCACGGTGCGATAAGCAAAATAGCTGTGCCAGATGGCATTTTCAGGTTTTTCATTAACCTTTTCTGCCATGTTAATCAGGGTTAATAAACCATAAACGTAACCGGTGCTTAAATTCATTTCCTGGTTTAGTTGTTGTAAACGGTTCCTACGGGTTTCCAAGGCGGTGAATTCATCCCAAAACATGGGTTGGTTAAAGCAGGTTATGGCGTTTTTGGGTAAGCGCGTTAGGCGCGACGTGGGCGTCGCTCCCACAGTTATCGCTCCCATGGTTGTCGCTGCTACAGTCATTACCGGTGGATTATGTGCTTTGGCTTGTTCCAAAGCTTTTTCCGCCATTTCGCTCAGTTGGCCAATGGGTAAACCGGGCTTGGTGGTGCTGATGCCTGCGGAAAAGTGTACCTCTGAATTGCCTGCCACATAGTCTTGAAAAGCTTGTCGCATTTTACTCGCTAATTTAATTTGTGACAGCCACGGGCCTACCAAAAAGAAATCATCACCCCCGGCAAACACGGTATAGGTGTTTGGGTATTCTGTTTTACAGAGCCAAGGCAGATAGACGGTAAAAAAAGCGTTAATTTGGCGGGACAGCGCGGCCGTTTTACTAAAGCTGACATCATCGCTTAAGCCGGATTGAAAAATCATGCCGAGATTGTCGACATCGCCTTTTAATGTGGATAGGGCGCTGATGCCTTGCCAGTTGCCCTGTTCATTTTGGATTCTGTCGCCGCAGGCCAGATGATTGAGTGTTTTAGATGCCCCCACTTCCAGCGATTCTTCAATTCCTATGTATTTATCCCATTGCTCTTCCAGTTTATCCGCTTCATTGGCAATTGGCACGTAGGCGTTAATACTCCGGCGGGCGTAGCCATTCCATAACGCCTTATCGGCGGACTCAGGCAAGGAAAAATCCCAAGCCCTGAGCAAATTACCGTTTTTGGCTTGTTCGCCGAATTTGCCACGGGCATCTTCATTTTCTGAAAAGCTGATGTGATAGCCGAAAATCGGGATTTTTAAGGCGCTGGTCATGTTCAAGGATTGGCGGGTAACCAGAATGCGCTCATATCGGGTCAGCCATTCGCCGGTTTTGAACTGATCCCAAGCCAGTTTACTGATACAGGTATCTTTGTCGAGTTGCTCGCTTGCCGGTGAGCGGCCATCAATTTTGCAAACGCCTTTGTCGTTATCGAAACTGTCGAGAAAACCATTGAAAATGATTGGCACTGAAGAATCGCCGCAGAGATTTAAACGCTGGTTTTTGATGATTTCTAGTTGTTCGAACAGTTTTTTGATGAGCTGTTGATAGGGGCTGGTTGGTTTTAGTCGCGACGTAGGCGTCGCTTCCACATCTGTGGGAGCGACGCCTACGTCGCGATTAAAACGGCGAAAATCATTGCAGGCCGCTTCCGTCCAGGCTAAGCCAACTCCGGCCTGCCCCCAGCTATGTCCTAAAAACCAGCCATCCAGCTCCTGTTGTACCTGTTGCATTTTTTTGAGGGTTGCCGGGGTATTGGGCGCAACAATCATAAATTTACCGGCGGCATTGATCACTTGGCTGGTCGAGGGTAAATCCAAGGTATCCAGCACTTTTAACGCGGCACATTCGCTGAGCAGTGACACATAAAAGGAACGGCCGCGCAGTAATTTAGCCGCGCGTTTATTGGTTTCGCCACCGCTGGCAAAGATAAAATCCTGAATACCGAAAAAATCGCCCTGGATCAGTAAGAACTTGTCCTCTTTCCAGCTTTGTTCCTGTGCTTTTAGTTCTTTGGCGGTAACTTCGTCGGTTTCGCCGCGTTCATGGTGATAACGCCATAACGCCGTAGCTAAAGCCGCCGCGACACGCGAATGGTCATACAGCGACACATCCGGTCTGATGTTAAACGCGGTGGCCGAGGGTATGGCCTGGGTGTAAACGCCCCACACCGTTTCAAAATGATCCAGCCATAACGACCAATTGTTACGGTGTGACTTTGGCAGCAGTTTTAAGGCGTTGGTGAAGCCTTGCCATAAATCGTTATATTCTTGTTGCGCGGCTTTATCGTCGTTACCTTCGCATTTATTGGCTTCGACGGGAAAGATGCTGTTGGGTGACAAGGGTTTTAGCGGGTAACGGCAAGCGTATTTTTGCTCGGCTTTACTATCCAGACGGATTTGCTCGAACAACGGCAACTGCCGGGCCGTGTAATGGTTTTTACCGGTGGCCGTACCTTCATCGGCCTGGTTATATTCTTCAAATTCTTCACGATCAAAACCGGAAGCCACGCGATCCGCTGTTGCGATAATCCATTGCAGAAAACTTTCAGGTTTATGATGCTTAGCCGCTGCATTAATAAAAGAATCATCAACATCTTTGGTTTTCCAGGAACCGAAAGGGGCAAAATACGCACCGGTCAACTCGGGCATAGAGTCTTCAATCAAGTCCATTGCCAAGCCGGTATAGGCAGCATGAACATGACTGAACCAGCCTCTGTCATCGGTATATTTTTTTCGATGCGGGCAATAGAGTTGTTTGTTGGCATCCAGGATTTCCTGATTGACCGGGATTTTTGCCCGTTCGGCAAATTTTCCCAGATCATGCAAAAAAGCCGCTAACGCGATGCGACTGGATTGTTCGAGCAATGGCTTGATGGTCATCCTTTATTTTCCTGTTGGTATTGAATTTGATCGGCATTGAGCAAAATTTGATAGCGGGTGTTGGGACGCTTGCCCGCAGCACTAATCAAATAAGCCATGGCGGCGTGTGCCAAGGTTTGTTGCAGGGTTTTGTTGATTCGTGATTTACGCTGTTCAAAAAAACTTTTGCTCATGCCTTGCTGCAAAGCGTGGATGGTGCGGTCGGCACCGCCCAGTTCACCATTGATTAACTTGTATTCTTGCAGGTACTCTTGTGCATAGCCGGGTTCCGGTGCGCCATCGTTGGGACAGGTGGGTAGCGGTTGCTCTGCCAGTTGGCGCTTGAGTAGCCAACTGTAAAAAGCAAGATCAGCCGGTATCAATTTGATAAGGGTATCATGGACTTTGAGGCTGCGTCGTTTTAAATCAATACTTAATAGAGCGGAACCCAACGCTTGCTGGGCTTTGGCAACGGATTGACTAAAGCTGCTTTTACCTTGCAACAAAGCGGTGTCCAAGCCGTGACGCAAGCGCACAAAAGCAATATCGGCAATCATGACTTCGGCATTTTGCGTGTCCAACGGTTTGCGTGTGGGATCATTACCGTAGATAACCTGAGAATACGGTGTAGGGTAGTAAAATTGGGGATGCGATTCATAATCAGCAGAGACCAGTACATGACTAAGGCGGTCTTGCGAACGACCGTACAACGACAGGGCGTAACCGGCATAAAAGCCCATGGTTTTACGGCCACCGGCGATGGAAACATGCAGTGCAGTTTCCGGATCGGCGGTAAAGTTTCTTATCCATTCGGTAATGCCATCGGCCATGGCCTGGTTATCGGTTTGTGTACGAATGTCTGACAAAGGTTCGCCATTAGCCTGCTGTAAAATATGAATATGCTGTTCTGTAAAATCCGGTTTCGGCAGTTGATAATCCGTGTAAAACCGCGCCAGCCAACTGTCATTTATCAGGGTTAACCGTGCCCGCTGATAGCCTTCTGCGGTGGTGAGTATATGAATTTGCTCAGGCAAACCTTGGCCTTGTTGATGCAGTGCATATAAGGTTTCGGTAACCACTTGCGGCGTAAGACCGGTGACGGCCAATAATATTGATTTTTGATTCATTCTGATAATATCAGTTAGTCAGTGCAGCAGGGGTTATGTGGGAGCGAGGATGCGGGAGCGACGCCTACGTCGCGACTTGCGACTTGCGACTTGCGTTAATCGCGACGTAGGCGTCGCTCCCGCATAAGCACTCCCGCATGGGTTCTCATAATCTGGTGAGTTTCGACCTTTTGGGATGATTTTAGGCATTTGACAAGCTTGTCAGTTCAATGGTGTAAGCGCCCATGCCCATGCTGGTGCCTTTGCCAACATGCGTCCATTGCCCTAACCAGAGGTAAGGCCAAAAGTCTTCCAGACCTTGCATATCCAGCTGTACGCTGCCAATCAGGCCGCCCATGTTCATTTCGGTTTGTTGCCGGGAGGAGTAGCGTGTCCAGTCATACCATTTAAGTTGTTGTGAAGCAAACTGCACGGTGCGGGCTTTGGCTGTCAAGCCGGCGAAGTCGGTTTCCAACGGCGTATCCGTATGGAAGTAACTGATCATGGAAATGCGCCTAAGCAACGTACCAAAAAACGAACCAAAGTTGAAGTCCCGTGCCGTGAGATTTTTACTGTCTTGTTTGATGCGCAAGGGGGTATGAAAAGTAATTTTGACTTGGTCAGGCATGGCGGGAATAAGCGTTAATTCGGCGGGTTTTTGTGGCAAGAGTTCACCCTTTTGATAAATGGTTTCACCCAATCCCTGTTGATTAATATCATCTATTTTTAGCAAATTAAAAATTTGTTGATGGCCGCCGATGCCGCCTTGTCCGGCTGTTTTCAGGGCATGAATTATGTAAGGGAAGTGGCGTTGCCCATGACCAAACAAAATCATATCCAAAGAATATAGTGCATCAGCGGCTGATGTCGTTACCGGAAATTGCAATACAAACGGATGCGGCGCTGCGGTATATTTACGCATTTTTTCGGTATTGGCGGGCGGCGGAGTTTCAAACACCGTGCTGTAAACACAGGCATTTTTCAGCATACACTGGTTACAAGGCGTGTTACGCACGATGCAAACGGTCTTTTTTAACGCATGACCAAAGGCACCTCGCCAGGCAGACCCCGGAAAAACGGGTAGACGAACGGCACTATCGGTCGTAAAGTAAAAGCGATAGGTTTTAACGGGAATGTCGGGCTGTGAAAAAAATGTCATTTATGAACCTCCTTGTTATGAGTTTAATGACTTTAACGATTAAAGTCATTATTGGCAAGCTTTTAGGTTTTTGAGAAAGTCTGAAACGATAGCTATTGTCGATACTTAATCTTCCCGCCGTAACGATAATTTGTTTGGCTCTATAGCCTTTCAGCAATTAAACTTCTACTACACGACAATTTAACTCATACGGATATAGATATCTTCGTTGATTAAGCGACATTATTTTCTGTAGGGCGTGCCGTGTGCGCCTTTGAAATTAAGGCACGCACGGCACGTCCTACATACTTAGATAATATAACATCCCTTAAAGGGATGGTATCCGTTAGCATCGAAATTATTTATTTAAAAATCCATATATGAATCGTAGTGGGTAAATAATAAAAAATACCGATAAACAAAATCTTATAAATAGCTTAAAACGCCCAAGCCGGCATGACGTTGCGGCTGAAGCATCTTTATCATTCATCGGGTTCTGCTCATAAAGTGCCGCTGCCCCAAACGCCTGCAAAGTATTGCAGGATAACTACCAGGGTGCCGACACCGCCGAATGATCGCAACAGCGGCAATTCATACCAAGGTCTGAAGGCACCGTCACGCAATGCCCTGATACGTTCAATCTCCATTTCTATACGCTTGATGACAATCTCATTGGGACTATCCAGGTTACGCTGTTCTCTGATTTTTGCAGTCAACTGAGAGAGCGCTTTTATACGCGCCAGCTTGGCACCATTCTGTAAAAACAGCTCTGCGGAGATAGCAGAAAATAACATGGCAATAATCACGACCCACAATCCTGGCGGAATATCCCAATCATCCAGAGCCGGGCTACGTGCCAATATTAACAACCCAATACATGCCATAGGCCCCCAGATAAGCGGCTGGATAGTTGTTGTCAATCTGGCTACCAGTTGGATATCCAGCCAGTCTCTGACGCATTCCGGTGCAATTTTATTGTCATGAATTGCCCAATCCCAAGCGCGCTCGTTCCATTCGCTTGGTTTCGCTGATAAATGCGCAATCAATTGCTCGCAAAGACGGGCATGTTCAACTACCCACATAGTCAGAAACAAGGTTAAAAAAACGGTTGTAAAAATCATGATTTTATTGACATACATGGCAAAATCACCCCGCATCGGCTCACTTGGAGAGCCACCCTGCCTTACCAGCAGAATCCCAACCGTAACGAATGCCAGCGCATGTATTAGTACCCTTAACCAAGCGCTTGAAATGCCGAATCTTTTCTGTTGACAGTAACCCAGATACTTTTTCCATAAGACATCCGGAAAAACCATTGCTTTCTTGGTAACTTCCGATCTCCAGCTCCCAACAAAAAGCACCTCACAATTCCCCAACCGTGCAGGGTTGGCTGGTAAAGCAAAAGTCCGTTGTGTGTTTCCGTCCTGAATCTGCAAATCATTTTGCATTTTTTTGATTCGCAGAGCTCCCCAACGATAAAACCCTACAGCAAAAAGACAAGCCATTAGCCGCAACAACTGACTGGGCCAGGCACTGGTGCCTTCCAGCCAGTAAAATGGCTCGGCATCCTGCTGAATAATATAATGATTCCACCAAAAGGGTGTTAGCCAGTAAACTAATAGAAGAATCACGACCATACTGGTGATCATAGAGTAAGGATGTAATTTACAGTATTTACAAATTTTTGCCGCCTTCTCCCGAACCCGCCAACTAATCAAAACCAGCAATATAACAATCATCACAGTGACGTAAAAATCCGGCAACGTCAAATTCATGGTGGACGTAACAAAAAGCGCTGGTTGTACTGTATTTTTGCATGCTGACCAATTAATCCAGGCGCATTTAACCCCGTTGTCGTCATTGCTATCTGTCGATAGAACGGGTTTATCATTAGCCGTGGGCAAAGGTAACGGATGGCTGCGACCTATCTCGAACAGACGTGGAGGAATAAGCATATCTTTCGGGTTAGCGATACCTGTTTCATTCTTTAGCATCATCTGTGCAGCAAGAAAAAATGCCGTCTGGTAGCTGTCACGAAAAGACGGAATATTGCCCTGCAATTCAGAACGCAGCTTCAAATCAAATGCCGAGGCAACCAGCAAGTTGTGGGTTTGCGGCCATTTAGCCGGATGGCTGTAAGCCGCATCCAGATCGGTGGTAAAAAATAATTTATGCGGAAAATACTGGCGCAATGCCTCCAGTATCATCAGTTTGTCATATACGTCAGATCCCAACACTCCAATAGCGGCGATGCCTTTTTTGTTAGCCTCAGTCTTTATCAAATGCTGATCAAACTCAAGGAGGTTATTCGCCAGTCGGCGTAAATAGTCTTTCTGATTTTGCCCTTCCGGCAGTTCAATCTGTGCATTGGTTGCAGACTTGTCTTTATTGTCAGCTTTTTTATCTGCCGAACTATCGGTTTTGTCGTCTTTGTCAGGCAATTTGCCATCCAGACCGCGCATATAACTATAAAATTGCACGGGTTGCTCATCCATTTTTATACTCTTCCATGCGTTCCTGAAAGTGTCCTGCATAGAGCGGCCATAAAAAGTATCCCATTCAGATAGAATAATAATATGATCTTTTTTCTCAACCTTACGCATACCAAGTTCAGTGACCAACACGTCCATCATGTCATGCTCGGTAGCAGTCGTGCGATACAACGTTAATCCCCGACTCTTCAGACAGTCTGAAACAGTTTTGCATAACGGCTCGGGGGTAATGTCAACAGCGTTTAATAACTGGTAATCCGAGGCAGTCGCTCCCGCAGAATAATATACCAGACTATGCCAGTCGATAATTTTGGTCGGGTTGGCATCAGGCTTCTCGATACATTCGTCAACTGACATACTGTTACTATCGACTATAGTCTCTTTCAACAGATCCCGTAATAAAGTAGAGGTGTTAGGACCAATAACCGCATAATTAAACACGCTTTCGTTTTGCTTAATCTCCTGACTTGCCTGACTTAATAATTTCTTTAGCTTGGTATTCGGACATCCCAGTAAACTTGATTCATCGACCCATAGCAGCAACACTTTCTTTTTGTCATCCGGTAGCGACCACCATTCGAAAGCAACCCTTTTCTGTAAGCCGTTTTCCGGTTCGGGATGAAAGTAACCAATATGCTGCTCATCTTGCGGTGCTGAGTGCTGATTAGCCAAAGCAGAAAGTACTGCATAACGCCGACGCATCCGCTGTTCTGCCGCTTCCTGATAGGAATCACCGGGCAGAGTAACGGCGAGAATGGTGATCTCTTCCCCGGGAATAAATATTTTACCTTTATAAATCTGATCCAAAGAATGGGATGAAAGACTGGTATCCAGTCGCACCGTTTTGTCATCAGGGCTTGTCACGATGACTAGCTTTTCTACTGGAGTTTCTTCGCTTGCGGCATCTACCGCCGCAAATGGATCTTGCCACAGGCGTGCATCCACATCCTGTGCAGCAGCATAACGGGTTTGCAAGGGATGGATTGAGGGCCGCTCATCCTGATAAGGTAAAGAATGCGTAAAAACCAAACCTGCCAATAGTGCCAATACTACCGTTATCGGAATGGTCGTTGTCAGACCGCCATTTTCCGGTTTTTTTTCTTCCGCCATAATCAATCTCCTTTCCTGAATGGTTAATTAGAAAGGTTCCTCGCCTTTAAAAATAGCCATTAATCCATTCAAAACCAAAACGCAGCAGGCAATTTTTAAAGCGAAAAACAGTTTGACACTAACATACACCTCATGGCGACTTTTTTATACAACACCGTATAAATAATGCCGCAAGCGTTTGCGTGTATATTTACGTGTCGTCAGCAGATACGGAATTAATCCCGTTTTGGAAGTATTCTCAAAAGTGTGTTGTCCTTTAATACGCAGTGATGAAACAATGCAGCCGAGGCATGTAAACCTATAAGAAAATAACCAATGGTGCCACTGGTGGCGTGGATATCTTTAATCAACTCCGCCAGATCTTTGCTCTCGCCAATCAGTGCAGGCAGTTGCAAGCCAAAAAATGGAATCGGCTTGCCTTCGGCACTGAGAAGTAGCCAGCCTGCCAGCGGCATGCCAATCATAAAGACATAGAGTGTTATCTGCATGAGTTTGGATAATAACGTGCTCCACCCAGGCATGGCAGACTCAATAAGATCAACGGGATTAATCAGGTGCACCGCCAAGCGTATGGAGGCTAAAATAAAAACCGATAAACCCAGCATAAAGTGCCACGTCTTAAGTGCAATACGTAAATCGCTGCCTTTAGGAAAAAATACCCGCAACTCAATACACGCATATACCGCTATCAGCAAGAGCAGCATTACCCAATGGAGCCCAATAGATAAAGATCCATAACGGTCTGAGGTTTTATGTGCTGTCATTATCCGGCTCCTAACGCATTAAACAATAGCGTATTGTCTTTTAAAATAATGATTTTCGTCTGTTGCTCACAAACCAGTCAAATTCATTATATTTTTTGAAGGATTATAAACCGGCTGAACGTGGGGTACAAACAAAGCGTTCTCTATCTGCTTCCTAAAAAAATACTAAATAATGTTCTGCGAAACCGGCAAATTAATAATCGATTTTGGCAAAGCGCTATTATTTAATGACTTGTTGCGG
>SESC01000173.1_pt1 | contig 26088 bp, 24 predicted proteins | sample 3171431 | NCBI WGS metagenome assembly SESC01 (sample SAMN06051868, study PRJNA518727) | freshwater metagenome | biome: subpolar coniferous forest; feature: holomictic lake; material: water; isolation source: holomictic Lake 227, 8 m depth | place: Canada: near Kenora, Ontario | collected... | reverse complement strand
TGAACGAGTATTAAATGCTCATAGGCAAGCCGTAGATGCGACTTTAAAGTATATAGAAGAACATTATGCAGCCACTAGAGTTAAGAATGCAGGTGAAACCTCAATAGAAAACACAGGTAATTTACTATTAGCTAAATTTGAACATATTGAAACACGAGAATTAGATCCCGGATTGCATACTCATAGTACTATTATGAATGCTACTTACCGTTCCGATCAAAAATGGCGAACTTTACATTTTGACGAAGTGTATGACGATAAAAAATTACTTGATGCTATTTACATGGGTCAATTAGCACAATACTTGATGCAATCAGGTTATGAAATCACCCAAACTTCCGAAAAAGCTGCTTTTGAACTTAAGGGTTTTGCTGAGCATTTAATTAAGAATTTTTCAAAACGTCGCCAACAAATTGAGGAGGAATTAGAAAAGAAAGGACTGTCTGGCGGTAAAGCAGCACAAATTGCTAATTTTAATACTCGTAAAGATAAACAAAAGATCGATATAAAGGACTTAGAAGTAAGATGGGTTGCTGAGTTACAGCAATGTGATTGCAGTTTAGAATGGCTTAAAGATTATAGCGATAAAGCTCTAGCTCGTGGTCCGGTACTCCCGCCCAATCCTTATTATTTAGCTAATCAAGCAATCACTAAAGCTGCTAAAGAATTAGGAGAATGGCATTCGGTGTTTACTATTAAAAAACTCAAAGAATTAGCCGGTGGCTTAAGTATTAGTAATTATTCGCCAATGCTATTAGACAAAGTAATAGCCGATCAATTTAAAAATGGTGAATTACTATCCTTAACTAATGATTTATGTACTACTCAAACCTCTCGCGGTTTAGAAATGTTAAATGTCATTAATATGAAGCAAGGTAGAAATAAAATTTTTCCAATGTTTTCAAAGTTGGCTGCTAATTATTTAGTGACAAAAATAGCGGCAAAAGAATCGCAAGAAACTTTAAATAGCTTATTAACTAATACCGATCGTGAAATCGTAGTAACTGCTAAAAATGCCCCTAATTATGTAACTACGATGCATTCATTTATAGCTTTATCTTATCAATATGGGTTTCGTCCTCGCGGTATTACTCAAACTTTCAAAAGAACAGCAGAAATGTCAGAAGAATTAGGGTTAAAGCGAGTGCAAACTATAAAAGGATTTTTAATGAGTTGTGCTATCCGAGCAGAAAAAATCAAAGATCAACCAATTCCATCATATAATTTACCTAGAGCTAAACAAATTTGGATTTTAGATTTTCATAGTAGTATATCTGCCTCGCAACTTAATGAAATACAAAATTACGCTAAGGAGTTTGGTGCCAGAATTATTTGGGCTAATAAGGTTAATAAACCGCAAGCGGCAATTAATGCCTTAATAAATTTTGGGATCAAACAATGTAATTTGGAACGAGGCTATAGTAAAACCATGTCAGCATTAACAGTGCACCCTACATTAAATAATTCTATAAATGTAACTGAAAATCCTATTACTAAGGATGATTGGCAAACTTCTACTGCTAATAATTTGCTGCATTGGGTAACCCATAAATATCAACAACATAATGCAGCATTTGCGTTAAAAGATCTACAATTAGAATTATTTAGCCTAGGGCTTACGGTTCCTAAAGAAGTATTACAAGGCCAACTAGATTTAGCATTACAGCAAAAATCCTTGATTGATGTGCAAGATCAATCAGGTGAACTAATCACTACCAAAGAAACAGTTAACCTAGAACAAGCATGTTTACGGTTAGTAACTAACAGTAAAAATACTGTGGCTAAAATTGTTAATGAAGAGAAGATCCTTTTACCAAAACGTTTAACTAATGGGCAACAAGCAGCAATTAATTTAGCTTTAACGACTCAAGATCGAGTAATTGGCATTCAAGGGATAGCAGGTGCTGGTAAAACTACGATGTTACGTAGTTTAAATCAATTATGTAAAGATGCTAATTTTGAGATCATAGGATTAACGCCTACTACTGCTGCTAAAGGGCAGTTACAAGATGGTAGTAAAAATCTAACCAGCCAAGATCTATTATTAAAAGCCGGGATTAAAACTCTTACGACACGTAAATTTTTAATTGATAGTGAAAAATTATTAAACAAAGATCCAACATTAGCTAAATTAGAATATGGTAGCAATAAATTATTAGTATTGGATGAAGCCTCGTTTGTCTCAACTGCTGAAATGTTAGCGCTACTTACTAAAGTAGTGCAATTAAATGCTAGGATAATTGTCATGGGAGATCATAAGCAATTATCTTCAGTTGAAGCCGGTAGAATATTTTATTTAATGTTAGGTTCTGATATGGCAGCAGTTGTTATGAAGGAAAATGTCCGATTTAAAACTGTAAAAGCCTTAACAGTAATGCAGCATATTTATAAAAATCAGATCCCACAGGCATTAGAACGATTAGGCGATTCGCTAATTGAAATTCCCGATCACCAAGAGCGGTTAATGAAAATGGCAGAGCTGTATTTACAGAAAACTCCGGCAGAGCAACAAAATACTTTGTTAATTACTCCGGAACACTCAGATCGTAAACTAGTTAATCAATTAATTCGGCAAGGATTACAAACTAATGGCCAGTTAACCGGACCAGAGCTTGGTTGCCATAATTTAACTCAAGTTAAATTAACTAAGGCAGAACAACAAAAAATTTTTTATTTTCAAGCACAAGATTTTATTGTGTTTTTTAAAACACCGAATAATTTTCAAGCCAAAATTAATGAATATTATCAAGTAACCTTGAAAAATTTGGAAGATCGCACCTTAACTCTAGAGGATCTAAAAACTCGTGAACAATTAATTTGGTCACCTGAAGATCAAACTAGTGTTATTAACGTTTATAGGCAAGAAGAACGTAAGTTAATGCAAAATGATCGAATGCGTTGGTTACAAAATAATGAAACACTAGGTATTTGTAATGGTCAAACTGCAATCGTTTTAGCCGTTGATAACACTAACGCAACTTTTAAATTACAAAATGATCAAACAATATCATTAGACTTAGCAAAATTGGCTAATCAGCATTGGGATCATGCTTATGCCGCAACTACCTTTGTGGCGCAAGGAGCTGATCAACAGGCTATTGCTTTAGCTAAAGGTGCATATTATCAAGAACTAACTACTAAAAAAATTAAAATTAACGATGTATTAATGGCTAAAGTAGCATCAGAAAGTAATAAAGTTATTTCTAGATGGGTGCATGTAGTAGAGATCAATAAAGATTATATTGCAACAGCCCAAGATCGCGATGGCAACATCTTAACCCTTGATTTAAAACAATCACCAATAGATCTTTATATTAAAAACCAAGCAGTTTGGCAATGTTGTTTCGATCCGGAAACTAGAAAAAAATCGGAGATCCCTAAACTAACGTCAATTAGTGAATTTTTAGTAAGTGTCACTCGTGGCGATAAAGTAATTGTGTTAGTAGATCATCTTGAAAGTTACGAACATGCGTTAAAGCAACGAATAACCGGTGCTCGTAGTGCTATGGAATATTTAGATCCTAATAAGAAAGAAGTAAGAGCTAAAGTAGATCAGATGACTGCAAATATTACCGGACAGGCAATAGAAGATACTAAAGAAGAACATATAACGGACCACAAACCTGATGTTGTAAAAAATTCTTTATACAAAAATCATAAAGCAACTATTGAGCAAGTGATTGATAAACTACATAGTAATATCTTACAGCACGCGACCAATTGGTTAGGCCAACCACAAAAAGTGATGAGTAATGAAGCAAGATGGGGTAAAAAAGGCTCCTTAGTAGTTAAATTATCAGGAGAGAAAGCGGGGTATTGGCATGATTTTGAAAGCGGTAAAGGTGGTAAAAATTTATTATCGCTTTATACGGAACGCTTTAATCGCGATTTTAAAACTGCAATAAATGAATTATCTAATGCATTATATATTGATCCTAATAATAAATTATTTGCTAAAACAGCTACTATCTCTGCTAAGCAATCATCAACAAAAGTTACCACATTAGATTTTAAAAAGATTAAATATATTAACAAAGTTTATGATAGTGGGGTTGCTATTTTCGGAACTTTGGCTGAAAAATATCTACGAGAATTTAGAGGAATTACCGGAGATCTCCCTAATGATTTTAGATTTTGTGCTAAGCTCAAACATCCGGATTTAGGTAATCTTAACCCTGCATTAGTAGCGCCCATTAAAAATATGGAAGGTAAAGTTCAAGGGATAGTGCGGATTTTCTTAAATTCAGATGGTAGTAAATTAAATTCTACTTATATTGATAGTACCGGTAATAAACAGCAAGCCACAGCTAAAGCTAACCTTGGTAGTATGGTTAATGCAGCAGTTACTATTAATAAATCCGGTAAATCTAATACTATTTATATAGCCGAAGGGATTGAAACTGCTTTAAGTATTGCACAAGCTAAACCAGGTAGCACGGTAGTTGCAGCATTGTCAGTATCTAATCTTAAAAATGTACCGTTATCAAATGATATTCAAAAAGTGATTTTATGTGCTGATTATGATGGTAATAATACAGCATCTAATAAAGCGTTAATATCAGCTGCCAAATCTTATTTAGAAAGAGGGTTAAATGTAATGATTGCTTACCCTGCAAAAGTTCCAGGTATGAGTAAAGTGGATTTTAACGATGTACTAAAAAATGTAGGAACATATTCAATAGTAAAATCATTACAAAACGCCATAACGCAACAATTATCAGAAATTAATAAAACTATGGAGTCTAATAACTCCAAGGTACAACAAATCACCACACAAAAATCGTTAGAAGTTAGTAAAACCACAGCAGTAAATAATTTAAACATTAAAAAGGAAGATAGATCTAAGGAGTTAAGTTTATGAGGACAGTTAGTGTTAGATTTGACGATTATTTAGCCAATTGGATTGTTAGTTGTGCTCAACAAAATAGGGTTGGTATTTCAGAATTTATTCGTAACCTTCTATATGAAAAAATAGCTAAAGGGCAAATTGAAATTCATGCTTTAAAAACTAATATAGCTAAAAAACAACCAGTCTTACCAAATTATAGCACTGAATTAGGTTATATTATCTTTGCAGCTAAACTAATAGAAAAGTTTATTTTAACGACTCAAGAGCAAGGGGAAGAATTACGTAACGCTGCTTTTCAAGAAGCTAAAGACTCATTAAGCCAATTAAATATTAATAACAAAAATAAAGAACAAAAATTTTGTTTTAATTTAGAAGAGCAGATTTACACATGTTTAGCTAATGAAGCTTCTAGATTACAAATAGTACCGTCTTACTTGATCCGTATCGTTGTTGAAAATGCCTATCTAGAGGATCATATGGTAGTGAATTATCAAGTATCTGAACTACATAAAAATAGTATGGAGCATCAAGTTATTGCTTGTAAGTTATTAGAAGTATTAATTAGTCATACTATTTCTGATGGAGACGAGATAGTAGAGCAGGCTCGTTACAGTGCTAAGGAAACCATCTCTAAACTTTATAAACCCAATAAATATACAGTTCTCGCTACCTCTTAAAATTTTATGTAAAATAGGCAATTTAATTAATTAACTAGAAACGTGTATAGAGAACGATTTATGAAAATTATTATACCAACTGCCCTACAAAATATTTTAAAAATAATTAAAACAAGTTTTGTGCTTTGGAAACATGCTTTAATTAAAACTATACCATTTAGTTTAATTTACTTAATTATCAATTCACTCTTGACTCCGAACTTTTTTAGAGGTTTTTCTTAAAAAACCCTTATACCACAAGGGATTTCGTCAATTTTTTTGTAGAGCTCAAAGTAGAGCTTGTAATATCACCAATTACGTAGTATAAAGATCTTTTAGTTATTTAAATGGTGATTCTTTGTTCATAAGATTAAAAAAAAATAGTAGTGGGAGTATTTCTGTATTACTAATTGCTTCAGAACGTGTTCCTGGCGGACAATCTTATCCGCGCATTATTAAACACTTTGGTGTAGTAAAAACTGAGCAAGAATTATCTAACTTAAAAATCATAGCACAACAATATTTGGATTCTATCATTGCAAATGATAATGTTATCCCTACCACAATATCTACAGAACCTAAAATTCTCACTATTAAAGCTAGCAAAGATATAACTTCTTGTTCTTGCGAAATAATTGGTTTTAAAGATCTTTATGGCAAACTATTTAAAAAAATTTTTATTGATACTGGTTTGCATAGTATAAGTAACACTATGTTAGGTGAACTTGCAGTAATGAGGATCATTAAGCCTAAGAGTAAACTTTATACTGCTAATATATCCAACAATTTTGGATATGCTTTAAATGTAGACAGAATCTATAAATTTATGGATCGTATTACTGATGAAGTAATTTCTAACATAAAAACTATTAGTTACCAAAATACTAAAAAATTATTATCCGATGATGAACAACAATTAGAAGTATTATTTTATGATCTAACCACCATATATTTTGAAGTTAATAGTCAAGATGAATTAAGAGATTTTGGTTTTTCCAAGGATGGTAAGCATCAACATGTACAAATTGTTTTAGCGATTATTGTTACCACAAGTGGATTACCTATAAGTTATGAAATTTTTCAAGGTAATACTTATGAAGGACATACATTAATACCCACCATCTTAGAGTTAAAAAAGAAATATAATATTAATCGTATAGTTTTAATTGCTGATAGTGGTTTAATTAATAAAGCTAATATAGCTGCATTAAATGAAGCTAAATTTGAATACATCATAGGCGCTCGCCTAAAAAACAGTTCTAAAAAATTGTTAGAATCTGTATTTGAAGAAGATGGATTTGTTAATTTAAACAAAGATATTAAATATAAAATTTGTAATGTTGATAAGTCTGTAGATCAATTGATCATTTACCATAGTATTAAAAGAGCAAAGAAAGATGCATATGATAGAGAGTTAGCCGTTGAAAAAATCAAAAAGCATGTTGGCTGTAGTGCAAAAAATAAATTAGCTGGGGTATTGCGTAAACCATATGTAAACATTGAAGATAGCTATATTAATATTGATGAAGATAAATTAAAAGAAGCAAATAAATTTGATGGTTACTTTGCAATACAGACAAACATAGCAAAATGTGACCCTAAAGATATTTTGGATAATTACAGAGGCCTATACCAAATAGAACAAACTTTTAGAATTAGTAAATATAATTTAAAAATTAGACCGGTATTTCATTATAGCCCACATAGAGTTAAAGCCCATTTTGCAATATGTTATGTTGCGTTAGTCTTAGTAAGAACTTTAGAATTTAAAACCAAACAGAAAGATAGATATATACCGATAGAACAACTGCATGAATTATTACTAAAAGTTTCTACGTTTAAAATTGCTAGCAACGGAAAAGATTTTAAACTAACTACTGATTTTCCTAAAGAATTAAAAAATATTTATAAATGTTTTGATATTAAGGAACCAGCTAAGTTTGTAAGCTTATAAATTTTGTAGAGCCTCGCGAATTGAAAAAAAGCTCGTCGTTATTGATTTTTTTGAAAAAAAGTTCCGAAGTCAAGAAAATAGTATGGAGCATAAAGTTATTGCTTGTAAGTTATTAGAAGTATTAATTAGTCATACTATTTCTGATGGAGACGAGATAGTAGAGCAGGCTCGTTACAGTGCTAAGGAAACCATCTCTAAACTTTATAAACCCAATAAATATACAGTTCTCGCTACCTCTTAAAATTTTATGTAAAATAGGCAATTTAATTAATTAACTAGAAACGTGTATAGAGAACGATTTATGAAAATTATTATACCAACTGCCCTACAAAATATTTTAAAAATAATTAAAACAAGTTTTGTGCTTTGGAAACATGCTTTAATTAAAACTATACCATTTAGTTTAATTTACTTAATTATCAATTCACTCTTGCTAGCCCCTTTTTTGGGTAAATCTAAAATAGATGATAAATTTTTAGATCAATTTTCTTTAAGCCTACTGTTTAGTGGAAAGTATCTATTAATAGCTAGCAAGATTGTGTTATCCAGCTTTGTTTTTTTGTTGCCAAAGCTAGTATAATTTATATTCTTAATAAGGTCGACAGCAATGAGAACGTATCTTTTACCCAAGCTATTAAGGTAGGTTATAAGAAAACATTTGTACAGCTACTAATTTTTATTTTAGAACTTGTCATGGTGGGTGGTCCTATTTTATTAATACTTATTTTATGGGGTTTTCCTAATATATCTGGACATTTTAAGTTGTCAACATGCTTCGTGTGCGCCTTGGCTTTTATCCCAGGGTATATTATTTTTGTATACCTTATGTTTGCAATATACCAACTAATTATAGAAGAGAATAGTATTATAGACTCCATTAAAAATAGCTTTAACTTAATTTCAGGAAATTGGTGGTATATGTTCGGAGTTTCTTTAATATACTCAGTAATTTCTTACCTTTACGATCTTGTCTTTGATCATTTGTTCATAAAAGATGGCGTATATGTCAGTTTTTTCTTAAAAAATACCTTCTCTACAATTTTTGGACTCCCATTGTTCCATGCATTTATGATAACCATATTATACAGTCTTAAAGCAAAAAAGAGAGTCGGGTTAGAGGTTGGTATTAAGTAATTTCATTCATATTTTTTACATGAAATGCATAAAATGCAATAAGACAAAATAGGACAAAAATAAGATAAATTAGGACACTTTTAGGACAAAATAAGACAAGAATAGGACAAATTAGGACATTGTCTAAAAAATGACTTAAGAGAAAAGCTTTATAAATCAACAACTTTTACAATAAAATAGATTTTGTCTTATTTTGTCCTAAAAATGTCCTAATTTGTCCTAAAAAATTTATTCATCTCTTGATGTCATACGTAAACACAAAGAAAGTTTAATTTATCCTGATTTCTACAGCCTTTTTGAAGAAAGCGCTGTGGTGCGTCAGGTGTGCAAGAATTTTGGGGTTAGGTTTACTAATAATTTATTTTAGTTTTTCACTTTAATTTCTTTATTTCAGAGGGGTTTTATAGCAACAAATCGGGTGAGCCTAGTGGCGAGGTACTCCTAGGAACGTAATTTAATTAACAATATTTTATGATAATAATTAGATCTCATACATCTAAATTTAAGCTAGACTAAAAAATTTAATCATAAAAATCATATAGCCAAATAACAATTTAAGGAATGTTATTGAAGTTTATGTTGGTATGATTTTGAGTTATGAGGGGATATAGAGTTATCTATATTCCCTCCATTTAAAACTTCTAGTATTCTTCAGGGAGCATAAGAACAGTTCTAGCTTCTGGATCGTAATTGTCGCTAGTTTCATTAATTGCCCAAAAAGTTAGATCTTTATTTAAATCAGTATACTTAATATGTTGTTTAAATAATATTTCGCGATCTTCTTTCGGTTGTTGATAAATTGTAAAAATAGCTTTGTTATTTGTACCAATTTTTACTTCAATGACCAACAAATAATCAATATTTTTGGATCTATTTAAAGAAAATATATATGAGCACCTCAAGCCTTACCGGCTACACAACTAAAAATAACTATCCCTCATAATCACCAATGTCTCAGCAGATAGTTTAAAAGATCGTAGTCAAAATCCAAGATCATACATAATAATCGCATTGTTATGTGTTTTCACCACATTTTAACAATGTTAACATAATTGGTGATGTGTTTATGTTGTAAAGGTCGGAAAACTATTGGTGCTTTATGCCCGAATATGAGCATGATCACAGAAGCTTAGCGGCAACATCTTTGGTGAAGTACTTTTAGTACTATCCCGTTTGGGAGATCGCTGCACATCCAAGCTTCTGCTTCTAAACACATCATTAATTAAATTAATAACTACAGGAGAAATTATATGCTTAATAAATTTAAAAGTAAAAAAATTTCATCAAAAAAGAAAAAATTATTACAAAAAAAAGTTACATTACCACCACATTAACAAGATGGCAGCCGGCATTGATGTTGGATCAACAGCTCATTTTGTAGCTGTTCCAGAGGGTTGTGATGAAAATAATGTTCGTGAATTTAGTAGCTTTACTACTGATTTATATGCTCTAGCTGATTGGTTAATGCAATGTAAAATAGAAACAATAGCAATGGAATCAACAGGAGTGTTTTGGAACCAGTTATTTGAATTGTTAGAATCTAAAGGGTTTGACGTAAAACTAGTAGATGCCAGAAATGTAAAAAATGTTAGTGGTCGTAAAACAGATGTATTGGACTGTCAATGGTTGCAACAATTACATACCTATGGTTTATTAAATGGAGCTTTTCGTCCAGAAGAATTAGTTTGTAGTTTACGAGTTTATATACGTCAAAAGAGTATGTTGACTAAAGAAGCATCAACTCATATACAGCATATGCAAAAGGCCTTAAGTCAAATGAATTTACAACTACACAATGTGATTAGAGATATTACTGGTGATACAGGGATGAAGATTATTCGTGATATATTGGCAGGGCAACGCGATCCAAAAATATTAGCGCAACATAGAGATCCTAGGTGTAAAAATCCAATAGAAATAATAGAAAAATCTCTTTGTGGTAATTATAAAGAAGAACATATATTCTCTTTAAAACAAGCTGTAGAATTATATGATTTTTATTGTAACAAGATGAGCGCTTGTGATGTAGAAATAGAAAAAATACTTTCTAAATTTGAACAAAAAAAAGAAATTTCTGAAGATCATTTAAAAAATCACGATTTAAAGAAACAAGCAAATAGTAAAAACGCACTATTATTCAATGTGCAAGCTCATTTAGAAAGAATTACTGGGATAGATTTAACAGAAATTCCTGGAATAAATACCATTATTGCATTAACAATTATTTCTGAGATAGGCATTGATATGAGTCGTTGGAGAAATAGTAAACATTTTGCATCATGGTTGGGTTTATGTCCGGGAAACAAAGTGTCAGGAGGAAAGAGATTGGGTGGCGCAGCTAGTAAAAAAACTAGCAATCGTGCAGCAGCAGCGTTACGAATAGCAGCCAACTCTTTATATAGAAGCACTAGCTCTTTAGGGGCGTTTTTAAGGCGATTAAAGTCTCGTCTTGGCCCGATGAAAGCGATCACCGCAACCGCCCATAAAATTGCAGTGATAATTTATAATATGCTAAAAAATGGTGTTGGATATATTGAAACAGGTGCAGATTATTATGAACAACAATATAAAGATCGCACCATAAAAAATCTAAAAAATCGTGCTAAATCTTTAGGTTTTGAATTAATTGCAGTTGCGACATAAAAATAATTTATAATTATTAGTTACGCTAATACCACATGTAATATTATGCTATCACGAATAGTAGACTAGTTTAATTGTTCAAAATTCATTTAACCATATTTTATGGTAGAAAAAATTAATCATTGTTGCTAAAAATCGAAAAATTAACTTTATATTAGGTAAAAATTTTTAAGATAAAAACAAGGCTGTTAACTACAATATCGTTGAGTTATTTGGGAGGCGATAACATCTAAAACCCATTTACATTTATTGTCGCAACAAAAATTCATAACCCCACAAGTAGCGACCCAGTTAGTTGTTAGCCTGTTAAATCTGTAGTATTGTTCAGAATTATAGATAGGTGCTTGAATTGAATTATTTGATATAATATTTATAGACATGATTAAACTCCTCTTAAGTTTAGTTGTGTTTAGGGATGTTAGATATTGATAGTATCTTTACATCCCGTCTCTGTTTCTAATGAAACATTAAGAATATTATAGCAAAAATAAAAATTTTTACAAATGATTTTTTTACATTTTCCCCTATTTTTAAGGGTTATCGTTTTTTGTTATACTGAATTTTTCATAAATAGTTAACAACAATACTATTGCGTTTAAAAAAAAGATCTAACTGTTTTTTTATACAGTTCTAAATTTTTTAGGCATTCTAAAATTTTCGATTTGCCGTGCCTAATATTAGATCATCATTTTTATCTGGTTATGTCAAATTTTTAATTTCATGGGTATTATGACAATATAATTCTTCGACGCTAATATTTAGTTTGGATGATATTTTTTCTAATCGTTGTTTGATAATATATAAACTTTTGTCCAAAACTTTACACCAAAAAAAATTTATTGTTTATATAATGTCAATCGTATAATTACTTACAAGATACTTTAAATTTTTAGCAAAAAGCAACAATTTTTTAGTGGAAAAAATTATATTGGAAAAATTCTTTTTAGTTTATTCTTTCTTAGATAATCAACTAATCTTTCTGACTAAAAACTGTTGAATGGCTTTAGTGTTTGAGCAAATTTTTCTAGTGTATTGTTATATCTGGTATAATTTATTTCATCATTTTGGATAATTAGATAAGAAGTTATAGGTAGCATAACATGAAAAATTTATTTATTGTAATAACGTTACATCGTTGATAGTTCAGAAATTGATGCCCAATTAGAAGATCATATTAAATTTCTTGACTCTAACTATAAAAATGGAACTTTTATTGCTTCTGGATCTCAAGTTCCTAAAACTGGCGGTATTATAATAGCTAAAAGTTATAGCAGATTATCCTTAGAAACAATATTAAATAACGATCCATTTGCTGTTAGCCATCTTGGAGAGTATAAAATTTACGAATTTATCCCAATGTTTCATACGCCTGAATTTAAATAAATGCTAGATAGTTTAACGTAAATGTATAATTACTAAATTCATTTTTGGTGTAAATATAAACTATCTTTTTTAGCAGCGCAAATAAATTCATTCTCAGATAAACCTTCAATAGCATGAGTCCAATATTTCATAATACATTTATTATAATCTATTTCTAAATGAGGGTGATGTTCTTTCTGATGAGAGATCCACGCTACTGCATTAACGAATGCTATTGTTTGGTAAAAATTTTTAAATTGAAAACACCTATAAATCTTAACCCCGTTTTGACTAATTTGCTATATCGGAATTTCTCGCAACATAGCATTGGTTTGTTCTACTGTTAAAGACGAAATTTCACCATTACATGGAATACAACGTTTTTTAGTTAATTTCAACATATTTTCACCACCCATAACATCAATCGGTTTTTTTATCATAATTGAGTAATAAACAAATATAAAACAAATCTTAAGTCTAGTTTGGCATTCAAATTAAAAGTGTGCGCCTAAAGAGAACTCTTCTATTAATAAGCTAATTAATGCCAGCCATACAAGGTATCTATTGAAAACAATTAAAGTGAGTGTTGACTAGCGTCACGCCAACACCATATAATATTTAAAGTATTAATTTTACAGGGGTTTTATAAGGAAATAATATGTATATATTTATACCAAAAAAACATTACAGTTCATTATGTTCACCGTACAACCATACTTTTCGTCCTGCATTAAATTCTTCAAAAACAACCCATAGTATCTCTAATACGTTGGCTATTATGCAAAAATTAGGGGCTAAAGTTTATTATATAGATCAAAATTCTTTCGCTAAAATTTCAAAACTAACTGGTCAGGCAAAGATTAAATTTTTAGAATCCAATTGTATTAATTAATAGTTTAAAGATTTATACTATTAGTTAAGATAATTTTTTATTTAAGGAATCATACATAAATGAGCACTAAAAAAAACGACTAAAAAAGCTGCTTCAAAAAAAGCAAGCAAGCCTAAAAAACAAACAACAAAATCTAGTGCTAGTACAAAAACCAATGCTAAATCTAAATAGTCAAACAATTTAATAATTTTCTGTAATGATTAAAAATAGTTGTCGCTAAGCAAAAATACAGAAAAAAATACAAAAAAATTGATTTCTTTTAATAACTATGCTACCGTTATTTTAAACAACGGTAGTTTTAAATATGCAGGATTTTCAGACAATTATCAATAAATTACAAGAATTAAGTCCTTACCAATTATATCGATTATCAATCTGGATCGATAATGAAATCAATCGCCCCCAAAAAATCCAAGAAATGAGAAATAAATTTAAAATAAGAGATAGATTACAATGGTTCGATAGGCAAGACAATAATTGCAAAAATTGCATAGTTCTTAAAAAAAACCGTACCCAAGTGTTTATTCAATCAGAAGATTCCGCGAGATGGAACATCCCATATTATTTTTTAAATCTGGAAAACATACAAACTATATTACCAATAAGCCATACTAAATTAACTAAAAATGATTTTAGTGTTGGGGAAGACGTTGAATTTAATCATGATGGTAATCAATATGTTGGTAAAATTGTTAGATTAAATACAAAAACCGCTCCTATTCGTGTAGCAGAGCATAGTGGTTTATGGCGAGTTACCTATCATTGTTTAAGCAAACTTATTGATAGTAAAGTTAATTATATTGCTGGAGAATTAGTATAAATGAACAACATCAATAACATACACCACAAAATTTTTTGTTGCGATAAAAAACATAAAAAATGTTGTCTACTTATACTTGAACATTTCATTGTATAACTTAATGTTGATAAAAAGGCTTTTAATGAAATTACCTTATTTAAATATTATTAAACCAAATGACGCTTGGGTTTTACACAGAGAAGAAATTTACACAATAACCGACGGTTATTGTAATATTTATGTGCTACTAGATGCTTACTCTAATTTTTGTTTTGGCCATATATTATCTGTTGATCTTCCTTCAACCGCTGATATTATTGAACTTTTAAAAAATGCTCAAAGTAAGATAAACGGTAGATGGCCAGGACAAATTCTTATTGCAAAAAACGATCCTTATGTTGAGAAACTAGAAAAAATTAGCATAGAATTAAATGTTAAAATCAAAGATTTGCCTTATAAAGATATCAAACGATTTATAAAACTATTCTTAGATTCGTTTAATGGGTTTAAACATAATAATGTAGCTACACTTTCTGAAATAGAAAGTACCGAATTAGAAGCATTTATTCCAGCTACTTATGGTTCTTGTCCTTGCGCTTCTGGCAAAAAATTTAAATATTGTTGTCAGAAGGCTTTTCATGACATAACTTTCGCTATGTGTGCTGCTGAAGATGGAAATCTTAATGAAGCTCTTCATTTTATGAAAGAAGCAGAATTAAAAATTGGACTAACAGCAGAAATACTTTGTCGTTATGCTGTCTATTGGTCATTTTTTGATCAAAAAAAATCTGATTATTATTTACAAGAAGCACTGAAAATAAACCCAGCTCATCCTAGACTAAACTATATTTTAGGAATAGGTGCTAAGGCTAACAAAAAGTATACTGAAGCAATTAAATACTATCAAAAAGCTATAGATCATTATCCAAAAGAGGATAAATTTCACTTAAATGAAGCTTACAATAATCTTGGTACAGTATATTTTGAAATTGAAGAATATGAAAAAGCTAAAAATTCATGGGAACAAGCTTTTGTACTTCTTCCTACTGACAAAATGGTTAAAGAAAACCTTATTGAGTTTATTTATGAAAATTCCGCTGTACCAAAGAATATTAGAGAAATAAGTCCTTTTATTAAAAAATATTTAAATAAATATTAGGTAGGATATAAAATGTATTTTAAAATTGGGAAATTATTAATATGACAACAAAAAACAGACAAGAAATTGATGTACCTTGAAAATAAGATCTAAGTGCATTACGGGGAAAAATCTTCTTTTATGTCAGCTGTAAACTTAAATTTCTAGAATATCTAATCGCTATCTGCTATTATAATTTCGTAATTTTTAGCTTAAATATTAGGCTTATTGATGTTTAATTTAATTTTGGGTCAGGTGGCATATATGGAGGTAGAATTTCATTGGATTATAAAATTAAAATTTAATTTCATTTTTTATTATAAGGATCAGATACATGAGTACTAAAAAAACGATTAAAAAACCAACTGCAGCTAAACGTAAACCTATAAGCTCCAAGAAACCAACCATAAAACGTAGTATTGTTAAAAAAACTACCAAAAAAGCTGTTTCAAAAAAGAGGAGTCAACCTAAAAGGCAGCCAACAAAATCTAGCATTAGCACAAAAACTAAAGCTAAATAATAAAATTTAATAACGCTTTTAAAAACTTATTTATTAAGAATTATTTAGCAATTGGACAAATTTTTAAAGAACCAGGTGCATAAGTTTGCATAATATTGGTTATAATTTCCCAATTTATGTGTTCATAAAATGTTTTTTTAGAGATCATATTAATTAAATTAGCCATGATTGGATCGTTTTGTTTATAATTAAAGTCGCTTACATTTAAAATTCCGGTTAATGCTATTTTTCTTTTAGGGATAGGATTATTATTGTTAATTAAAATTGTATATAATTTTTCTAAAACTATAGGATCTTTAGTGCTGGTATATAATAGCTAACCCAAGATAATAAAGCACTGAATTTTACTTCGGGATTCGGATCATTAACAAATATTTCATAAGCTGACTGTTTGAACCAAGGTATGTGTAAACAAAACCATAAAGTTTCAACATCTAAACTACGTAAATCTTATTATGATCTTAAACACTGCTTCAGCCAATTCAAATATTTGATATTTATTAATCATGGAGATTGCATGCAAGGATTGTTCAAATAAAACTAGATCTTTTTTATTAGGTAAAATTTCTAATGTTTTAGATAAAATTTGTTGATAATGGTTTATTTGATCTACAGTTCTTTTATTCATAGTTTCATAGTAATTATTAATTCAAATTTTTTAAGGTATTTTATTATTTTTGGTCAATTATTAATAGAAAAATTACCATTAAAAATATATACAGCATTTAATTAAGGTAAGTATTTATACAAAAAGTATGGTTAAATATTATGACAAGTAACTCATACAAATAATTTTATGACTAATAAAGGAGTTTTTTCCATGGCAATAAGTACTATATTCAAACTTGAAAAACCTCAACAAAATTTAAAATATAAATCAAATATTTTACGAAACTACATAGCAGATATTATATATGGTGCAAATGATGGAATTCTTACAACATTTACGCTTGTAAGTGGTATAGAGGGAGCCAAATTTCCATCTGTTATTATTATTGTTTTAGGTGTTATAAATTTATTTGCAGATGGTGTTTCTATGGGGGCTTCAAGTTATTTAAGTTTTCGCGCAGATGCTGCTATGAAAAGGGTTTATTGTGGTTATTTAGAGTCATTTTATCATGGTTTTGCCACTTTTTTAGCTTTTATTTTATGTGGAGCTGTACCATTAATTAGTTTTTTAATACCAAGATTTTATGAATATCAATTTTTGATTAGCTGCATAATGACAGCGATAACTTTGTTTTTAATAGGAGCATTGCGAGTTTTTATTACTATAGGACAAGGATGGTTATGGGGTGGTCTAGAAATGCTATTGGTTGGTGGAATTGCTGCTATCTTAGGCTATACTATAGGAAATATTTTAACACGATGGTTCTGCCTGCCAATTATTTAGTATTAACACACTCCGTTTTTAAACAAAAACACTATAAGCAGGTTTGCTTAAATACGCTGATAATGTTTATATTTATAATGCCATCAGGTGCAGCAGAATTAATGGGATCCTTGTGACAAAGAAAATTACTAATTTTAAGCAATATAAATATTTTTTAGGTAACTATAAAGTTTACAATAAAAATGGCATTGTCACTCTAAACATTCAACATTACCAAAGATAATATAAGTTAGTATGGATGATTTATTTACTCTTACACAAAACCCCCACTAGAATAGCAATTCAGTTAGTTGTTAGCCTGTTAAATTTATATTTCTTAGTGGGATATGGTTAATACCTGATAGATATAAAGTAAGCAAAAAGTTGTTCACGGAATTTTTGAATTTCTGATATTTTTGTGCTCTTCATAGAAAGAGATCCTTAATATTTTTTGTTTTTTAGCTACATTTATTTAGTTATGTGGGATACTTTGTTTGAGACATTTTAGTATTTTTTGTCCAAATATGACAAATTTACTAAGCAGATTAACTAGTTTTAAGGTCAAGATTATTGTTTATTAATCAGTTACCAGAATGGATTTTAACGTTACTATACTTGATATACTTCCCGCTAGCAGCTTTTATATATGTATATGTCTAGAGAAACTTTTCAATTCATTCTACAAATTGTTTGTAATTTATCTATTAGCATGGAGTAATTATTAAAAAATTTAGATAAATTCTAAGATCCTCAGATGACACTAAAACAACATAATAAAAAATAAGATTGATTTTTTTTATAAATTGCATATACAATTAAATTGAGGTTGATTTTAATTTTAATTATAAAAAATTCTATATTTATTTTATTGTGTTACCAAAAAATTAAATAAAAATTATTATTAATATTTTAAGTATTATTTGTTACTTACGTATATATTTTAATTTTATAGAGATTGATAAGATGCAAAAACTACAAAGAAAAATAAAAAATAACAATAATTCTCTAATAAATAATAACTGTAAATTAGTAACCATTAAACAACCTACTATCTTAGACTTAAAGATATTATATCAAGCTATTATGAGAAACAAACTAGAGATCAATAATGTTTTTAAATAATACTTAGTATAAACAGGGTTTTTTAAGATAGCTTGAGTATGTTTATTTTTATTATTAATTATGTGTTATTATTTAAAAATTAAAAGATTGTAAAATTATAAAAAAATTTAATTAATTTCTGGGAGCTTAAATTTGCAAAATTTAAAGCAACGATTACAAAATATATTATGTAAATTAAATATTAGTATTTCGGAATTGCAATATTATAATGAAGAAGAAATTAAAAATTGGATCTCTTCTGCGACACGTACAAGTGAAGAATTAGATCTTATTTATAACAATTTAAAACTTTTAGAATTTTTAAAAGATTTAAATCATATTTTTAACACAGGAAAAAATATTTTAGAACTTGTTTTATCAGAAATTACGGATGAGGTTAGGTTTAGACCTACTTTTTTACCTATAGATAATTTAAAAAAATTAAAGAGTTATTGAATGTTATGGAATAATTTAATGATAAAATTGTTTTTCAATAAACAACATTATGCTTTGTTAAAACAGGCAAAAAATGTAGTATTAATTAGACACTCACTATGTTAAGTGAAAGAGTATATTTGATGAAGACATTATTGAATATTTATGAATTTGATGATTTAATCTGCCAGTCAATACCATTAGTTAAAGCAAATCAAGGTCAATTTAAGTTGTTAAGTAGCAGAGTTAGCACTATTATTTCTAAAATAAAAGAATTAGAAGTTGTTATTAAACAGCCAAGTTACCATCAAAATTTAGAAAAGTTATCTGATTGTTTAGAACAATGTTTAAATTTTATGCGACGATTTATTGTTAGTAGCCGAAAATTGTTGTTTTTAAGAGAAAAAGATTATAGTTCACAATTTCAACTATTAAATCAATCGTTAAAAGTTGCGATACAACCTTTTAATTTGGAACATGAAGAGCTAATCTTTAATATACAGGAAGATCAAGAAGAACTAACTAGAGATCTTATAGATAATCAAGTGTTTATTGAAAAAAATCAAGCTTTGTTAAAGTCTTTTTTAGAAGCTCAATTGGATATTAGTGCTATCACTGCAATACCAATAACAAGAAAGGTATTTTTATGGGATCGTGAATTAAATTTATCTTTACAAGAACAGCTTAAGCAAGCAGGTGTTGTTTGGGATCTAAAAAATGATCAGGAATGTTATGAAATATTACAATCATTAAATCTTAATGCTATTTGCTATAAATTTCTTAGAGTAGAGTTTATAGAGCAATTAGCCGAAATAACTTTAATGAATAGGTTTTATTTTGTAGATGAAGATCTTAGATATCCAGAGTTTAAAGAATGTTGGGACAATTATCCGGAATTATATTTATCGTGGATCAAAGTTTATCCACAATCACTTAAAGATCAATTTTTGTCAAAACAGAAATTGTATGAGGATAGTACGGAAAATAGCTATAAATTATTGCAATCTTCAGATTCACAATTATCTCAACCATTACCATCGTTACAATCGTCATTACCTTCACAATCATCGCCGTCAACTAAACCTTTATTGCAATTTAGTTATCATCGTTTACATGAAAAATTTAAACAACAATTATTGGTAGCAACAGCTTTGCCAAGGAAGGCTTTAGCAGCAGCACATAATCAATCAGAATTATCTATGGAGCAACACTGGAATGAAAGTCAGGAATTACACTTGGTCTGGCTTAAATATTGTTATAATAGCCAGGAACCACCAATGTTAACCTTTTCTTCAAGCCAACAAACCCAAGCTTATAGTGAAGGTAGTCAACATAGCCAGCAAGAAGAGCCTAGATTAAAAAGACTTAAAAGTTTAGAAAAAATATCAAATACAGAAAAAATTCTTGAATACCAAGGATTTAGTTTATTATCAGTAACTATTGTTGCTCCAACAAATACAATGAAATTTTTTATTGGGTTATCTAATGAACGAGCTAGTTATATATTGGGAAAACTTGAACCAATAACAGAGTTAGATTTTAAAGAAGACGACATTATTAATTTATTTGATGGCCAAGAAGAAATATCTGTAGCAGAATTAGAATTAATTAAAGATTATTTTAAAAAGTATTTCGTTCCAGGGATCAAACCAGTTTCTTCTCTTAAATGTTGAACAGCATTTTTTTATAGTAAATGATAGTTAATAAAAAAGAGGTGTATGGTGTATTTTAGTAAAGAAGATCAAGTTGACATGGAATTAAATATAGCCAAAATAACTAAATATCATGAATTAGTTGCAACTTTAAAATTAATTGGTCATAGAGGAATGGGGCCATCTAATAATGTTATAGATCCATACTGTGATCCCAATATGATTCCGGAAAATACTTTAGCAAGTTTTAAAAAAGCTATTATATTAGGTGCAGATGGTATAGAGTTTGATCTTTTTAGTTCTAAGGATAATCGAATTATGGTTATTCATAGTGATCAATTATGGTTGCACGTTCATGGGGTTCCTAGAGATGGTTCTTTATTGCCTCCTGGAGAAACTACAGATAGCTATGTAGTAGGTAATAAAAGTGTTATAGAATTACAACAATTATCAGTATGGTCAAAAAACGAAAAGATCCCAACGTTAATTGAAGTACTAGAATTAGTTACAGAAGCTAATAGCATACGGCGTAGTTTTAATTTGCCCAAGCTAATATTAAACATGGAATTTAAAGATAGCAAACAATCTCAAGAAACTATTATAATCGCAGTTGAAAATACCCTTAAAGAGATCCAACAATATGTAGGTAAATATCCTAATACAGAAATTGATTTTGAAAACATTTATTTTTGTTCTTTTAATCATAATGCCTTAATTCATTTAATTAAAATTGCTGACGATCTGAAAATTGATAAAATTAAAGTTGCTCCGATTATAAAAACTGCTACGCTTTTTGGAAAAGATAATGTAGATCTCAAATATATAGTTCGCGAAGGAGTGACAACATACGATATAGCTGGGTTAGATAGTTTAAGATCTTTATTGCATGATTATGATCAAAGATTTATTGCTTATGATGTTATTTTATGGGATGTATACTTACCATTAATCGAATTGGTAGGTTCTAAAAGTAAACAGTTGCATACTTCAACTTCAGATAATAGAACGTATGATGTTCCTAGTACCTTTTGTGTGTTTTTATTGAAAATGAGTAACAGGGTTTCGGTATGTTTTAAGTGTGACGCGGTAGATCAAGCCATAGCTTTGTTAACTCATAAAGCAGAATTATTAAATAAATATAAAGAAAACAGACGTCTTTTAGAACAACAAACTTTAGGATCTCAATCCCAATCTCTAGAGAAACAATTAAGTAGTGTCAGTACTAGTAGCAAGGTGTTATTAAGTCGTTTACCAAAACCAAATTACAAGTAAATTTAACAATAAAAGAGGAATTATATGTCAAGTTATAGAGCATTAAACCGTGAAGAAAAAGAAGCTATTGGGTTGCTATCGATAGGAACTTTTCTTGAATATTTTGATATGATGCTTTATGTTCATATGGCAATATTATTGAATGCCCTGTTTTTTCCTAAAACTGATCTGCATACGGCTTCATTGTTGTCGGCAGGAGCTTTTTGTTCTTCTTATATTTTTAGGCCAATAGGGGCATTAATTTTTGGTTATATTGGAGATCATATAGGTAGAAAAAGTACTATAGTAATAACTACTACTATGATGGCATTATCTTGTTTTATTATGGCAATATTACCTACTTATGAACAAATAGGGATCACCGCAAGTATTATAATGATTAGTTGTAGAGTGCTACAAAGTCTAGCTGCTACTGGTGAATTAGTTGGTGCTCAAATTTATTTAACTGAAATCTTAAAACCGCCTAGATCATATATGGTAGTCTCATGGTTAACCGAAATATGTCTACTTGGTGGTACTTTTGCGCTGTTGATTGCAACTATAGTACTTAAATTACAATCAAATTGGCGGATCATCTTTTTATTAGGAAGTTTGATTGCCTTAATTGGCACTAGTGCACGAACTAAGCTTAAGGAAACTATAGAATTTTCTGATCTTAAAAGGCGCATGAAAAAAGTTATTGAAGAGTCTAATGCCAATGGTTTAGGTAAGGTTGCTCAAGCTCTTAAGAAAACTAATCCGGTATGGAAAGAACAAGTGAACTGGCAAACAGCATTAGCCTATTTTTTTATTTATTCCGGAGGGCCATTATGTTTTTATTTGAGTTATATATATGGTGGTGAGTTGTTAAAAGTAACTTTTCATTATTCTACAGAGCAAATCATGTTTCATAATCTTAAATTATCTATGTTGGGATTCTTCTCTGGGGTAACTTTAATAGTTTTATGTAAATATATTAACCCGTTATTATTAATAAAATATAGAGCCAGGGTATTTTTATTGTTATTACCGTTTATTTCGTTATTTATGGGGTTTACTGATAATATCTATGTGTTTTGTTTGATTCAAGGGTTATCTGTAGTATTTTGTTTAGGAGCACTACCATCTGCTCCAATATTATTTAAGCATTTTCCAATACTTAAACGATTTACATATAGTAGTTTATTGTATTCGTTATCACGAGCAGTAATGTATTCAGTCACATCCATAGGGTTGGTGTATATTATAAAATATTTTAATAAGTTTGGTATTTTAATGATAGGGTTGCCAATTACTATAAGTTTTTTGTATGGAGTATTACATTTTGAACGATTAGAAACTGAGCAAAGTAACATGTTATCAGCTGGGTTGCTTTTTAAATCTTGAATAAATAGTTTAAATAAAATTGATTAGCTAAGATGGTTTGGCTCTTCTGTAAGTTTCATTTGGCACTGTATTTTAGCAAATATATACTGTGCTTTCGAACCTTAAAAAGGTTACAAAAGTATGATTAGTTTCAGTTATCTATTCCTATACTGGAAATGATATGGTGGTTAGGCTGTTATTTTTTTTATGAAAAAAATTAATCAACAGGCTAGGAAACCAATATTATAATATTTTAAGTTGTTTTCTAAGTTGGAAATGTAATACATAAGTTGTTATATAAAAATACAAATATTATAACAAGGTGATTTACCAATAACAATTAAAGGAAACGTTTAATTATAGTAATGGTTATAGCTTGGTAAAAAACTAACAGCAAATATCAACAAGTATTCATATTTTATTAAGATCCAATGTTTTGTTACTTGTAAATAGAATAATAGACCATATTATATAAATAATAAGTTTTAAATATGAATATTAAAACAATAAGGAGGATTTATAATAGCCTGTTCTTTTTGTGGGGGAAATCAGTATGTAGTTAAGAAATTAATTTCTGGCTTTAATGGAAGTATTTGTAAAGAATGCATTAAGTTATGTAGTGATTTATTACAACAAACTATTCATAAGGAATTATTTGACCAGTTATCGCTTTATCATCCTAAAAAGATTTTAGAAACCTTAAATCAATATGTTATAGGACAAGAATATGCTAAAAAAGTCTTAGCAGTGGCAGTATATAATCATTATAAAAAATTGCAGTTATTTACTAATAAGCATATTGATGATGTAGAGTTAGGGAAAAGTAATATTTTGTTAATTGGTCCAACTGGTAGCGGTAAAACTTTATTAGCTGAAACCTTAGCTAGATTATTAGCAGTACCATTTGTTATTGTTGATGCTACAACCTTAACTGCTACTGGCTATGTTGGTGAAGACGTTGTTAGTATTATTCAAAAATTATTACAACAATGTAATTATAACTTAGCTAAAGCTGAGATAGGAATAGTTTATATAGATGAAATAGACAAGCTTGCCAGGAAATCAACAAATTCTATAGCTGTTGGAGATGTATCTGGAGAAAACGTACAACAGGGATTATTAAAATTGATAGAAGGAACCATAGTTTCGGTGCCGGTTGATAACTCTAAACATCGACAAGAAATTATTCGAGTAAATACTGCTAATATGTTATTTATTTGTGGGGGAGCGTTTATTGAGTTAGAACAAATTAGAGAGCAACGTCTCAAACAAAGTGGCATTGGTTTTACTGCTAATTTGTCTTCTAACAACCAAGAAACTATTGTTGAAATAGAACCGCAAGACTTAATTAATTATGGATTAATCCCTGAGTTTGTCGGTAGATTACCGATAATAGCTGCATTACATGAATTAAATACAGCCTCCCTCATGAAAATTTTAATTGAGCCTAGAAATTCCTTAGTAAAACAATATAAAAAATTATTTAAGCTAGATAATACAGAGCTAGAATTTAGTGATTTGGCGCTACAATTAATTGCTGAAACAGCATATAATCATAACTCTGGTGCCAGAGGTTTACGTACTACCTTAGAAAATATTTTGTTAGAGCCAATGTATGAATTACCAACCATGCAACATGTTAATAAAGTAATAATAGATGTTGTTTCCGGTAATATCGTACCTATTTTACAAACTGGTAAGCTGCAAACTAAAAAAATCATGGTGAATAGTTAGATCTGGTAAATTTATCAGCTGTTTTAGTAAAAAACCTAACAAATTATTAATCATATATTATAAGTATGGCCAAGCAAGCATTAAATTTAGATGAATTAAAATTTTTAGAGAATAACGAATTTCATATCGATGAAAACTATTCATTATTTAAGCGATTATATAGTGAAAATAAAATTAAACTAATTATTATTACCCTAATAATAGGAATTATTTTATTAACAGTAATAATATATTATGTGACAAAGTTACTTTATAATAACATGGAAACTAATTTAGCAGCACCTGAGCCTTCTGTTGTTAGTTCACAGGGTATTAATACTAATATTCAAGCACCATATTACCTAGTTAATTCTAACCAAATTACAGTAGAGCAATATAATAATACCGAAAATCCTTTGTTTGCTGGTAACCAACAACAGCAAATTACTATAACTACTCAATATGATCTTAAAGAAAATATTAATGAATTAATACCTTCCATAGAAATTATCACCAATGTATTAGTATTTATGAACAATCAAACTAAAGAATTACAACAAAATTTACAAAAAGTTTCACGTGCCATACTTAATATTAAGAACAAAGTAAGTAATATTAATTCAAAGATCTTAAATTTAACTAAAATTATTGATAATTTATCGATAAATATTAAACAATATATTGAAGAAGAGCTAGATTTAGTTACTTATATACAGCCAGTTAAACCAAATTTGTTTAGCATTACTTCAAGGTATATAATTCATGCTATGATTCCAGGAAGAGCCTGGTTAAAATCTGAATCCGAACAGATAATTCTCGTAGCTGAAGGAGATTTGTTAGGAGATTATGGTACAATTGTTGAGATAAATCTTGCTAATTATTTTGTTAAAACTAGCTCTGGAGTTATTATTAGATAAATTTATTTTACACTCTAGTAGTTAATCTATAAGACAAATATAATGGAGTAGTTTTTCTTAGAGAGGATTTAGTTTCTTGGCAAATTGAAAAAGGAGCTGAGCCCATGGACAATTCCTATCATCTGGCTATTTTTAAACAACCCTCAGGTCTCTGAGATCAAAAGAAAAGATGCTACTCTGATTTGTGCAATGCTAATAGTATAGCTAAATGGTTAACGTGAAGTTAAATATACCAATAAAGCTTCCAACAAAATTACCAAAACAGCGAAGAAAGTAGAGAAGAATGGTAAAAATTTTTGGCAAAAAACAATCTACCAAAAAGATAACTGGCAGAA
>SESC01000171.1_pt1 | contig 26163 bp, 22 predicted proteins | sample 3171431 | NCBI WGS metagenome assembly SESC01 (sample SAMN06051868, study PRJNA518727) | freshwater metagenome | biome: subpolar coniferous forest; feature: holomictic lake; material: water; isolation source: holomictic Lake 227, 8 m depth | place: Canada: near Kenora, Ontario | collected... | reverse complement strand
AACATTAACGCAAGTGCTTTTTCTTTATTTAAATCAGTCTGTTGTTCAACACTCAACTGCCGCCAACTGGTACTGGACTTATTGAGTAACACGGTCCAATCCAAATGCTCAGCAAAATTATTAAGTTGTTGAGGCGTTAGCCCATCAATTCGATAATCATGAAATTGATAGGCTAGGCCATTTTGATCAAGCCACTGTCGTGCCTTCTTTACCGTATCACAGGTTTTTATTCCGTACAGTGTATACATGCTTCTTTTTATAACTGACTATTTAATAATTCATCAATGCTCGGTAGCTGTTTGTCGGTTTTACAACGATTTTTATATAAATCAACAAACTCCATAAACGCTTGTTCGAGATCAGCTAAAATTTCTTCTTCATTATCACGCTCATCATCAGGAACATCTTCTGATTCCAAATATTCGCGCTGTAAGTCAACTTCGCTGTTAAGAGCTAGGGTGGCGTAAATGACCGCATTATTTGATATTTTATCGCTCATGGTTGTCCTTCTAATGTAGGGTTAAGGAAGCTTAAAATCGATAATCAGTAAGCAATAAACATTGTTACGGATTAACGAACGTTATTCAACAGATTTTCTAAAATGAAGTGTTAAACCTTGTAGAAAGTTTCTAATGATTTGATCACCACAGTCTCTATAATTTTTATGTCCTTTTTGTCTAAAAAATGCACTTAGCTCTCCTTTCGATATTTTAAAGTCTGCCAACTGTAAAGTGCTGAGCATATCTTCTTCTTTAAAGTTTAAGGCGATTCTTAATTTCTTGAGGATACTATTGTTATTTAATGCCAAATCTGGTTTTTTTATTTGACCGGGCTTGTCTTCCAGAGGACCTCTTCTATAGGTAATCAAGCCTTTTAAGAACGCATCCATTGAATCATTATCTAATTCAACAAAACCCTCCTGATTATCTTTTTTTAGTCGATCGAGTAAATCATCACGACTAATAACGACATTGCCCAGTGAAAATATTTCAATCATGATTGAATCGCTTAGATCCAAAGCGTAACGCAAGCGACGTAATACATCGTTGTTAATCATTATTTTTCCGTAAGATGAGTATTTCTTTGGCAAACTTGCCTAATCGCAGTGTAAACACACAGACTGTATTGGGCTTAAGGTCGAGTTAGAAATAAATAACCCGACCCATTTGATTAGTCTCTTAATAATTCATTAATACCGGTTTTACTACGGGTTCTTTCATCAACCTGTTTAATAATAACGGCACAATATAGGCTATAACTACCATCGGTTGAGGGTAAGTTACCTGATACGACAACAGAACCGGATGGAATACGTCCATAAGTAATTTCACCGGTCATCCTGTTAAAAATTTTTGTACTTTGACCAATGTAAACACCCATTGAAATAACGCAACCATCTTCTACAATAACGCCCTCGACAATTTCTGAGCGTGCACCAATAAAACAGTTGTCACCGATAATGGTAGGACCTGCCTGTAAGGGTTCTAAAACACCACCAATCCCTACACCACCAGATAAATGCACATTTTTACCAATTTGAGCACAAGAACCTACAGTAACCCAGGTATCGACCATAGTGCCGCTATCAACATAAGCACCGATATTAACGTAGGATGGCATCAAGATTGCGCCCGGCGCAATATAAGAGCCATGACGTGCAACCGCGTTAGGGACGACACGGACACCCGCCTTAGCAAAATCCTCTTCAGTATATTTTGAATATTTACATTCAACTTTATCGTAGTAACGGGTATTACCACCCTCCATTAAACGGTTTTCGTTAATTCTAAACGACAATAAGACCGCTTTTTTAATCCATTGATGCGTTACCCAGTCACCATCAATTTTTTCTGCGACTCTGAGTGCTCCATTATCCAGCAAGCTAAGCGTTTCGGTTACGGCTTGACGAATTTCAGTTGAAACATTGACAGGAGTAATTTCGCTACGTTGTTCAAACGCATCTTCTATAATAGTTTTCGTGTTGTTCATTGTGACATCTATAAAGTGTTAAGAAAGTGTTTAATTCTATGAGCTGCTACTATGCAGTCATCCAGTGGTGCAACTAAGGCAATTCTAACATGATTGAGGCCTGGGTTTAGACCTGCAAATTCACGAGATAAATAACTACCCGGTAATACGGTAATATTTTCTTGTGCAAACAGTTGTTGAGCAAACTCAGTATCTGCAATAGGCGTTTTTAGCCAGACATAAAAACCAGCTGGCGGCTTTTCAATAGTGCAAACTTCAGCAAGAATATCTATAAAAGCAGTAAACTTCTCACGGTATAAGTGTCGATTATTGATGACATGTTGTTCATCTTGCCATGCTTTAATACTGGCATGTTGCGTTGGTAAAGGCATTGCACATCCTTGATAAGTGCGATATTGAAAGTATTGACTTAAAATATCGGCATTACCCGCAACAAATCCTGATCTTAAACCCGGTGCATTAGAGCGTTTGGATAAGCTATGAAAAACGACGCAGCGTTTAAAAGTCATATTACCCATAGCATAAGCACTTTCTAATAATCCAGCCGGTGGATTATTTTCGTCATCATAAAGCTCGCTATAACACTCATCAGAGGCAACTACAAAATCGTACATTTCTGCTAAACGCAATAATTTTTGATGATCCGCTGTTGACATAACTGCCCCACTAGGATTACCTGGCGAACAAATGTAAATTAACTGACATCGCTGCCATATTTCTTCAGGGACGGTATCAAAATTAGGTAAATAATGATTGTCTTCTACGGTATTTAAAAAATAGGTCTCTGCACCTGCTAATAAAGCAGCACCTTCATATATTTGATAAAAGGGATTAGGCATGATCACAACAGGGTTTGTTGTTGGATCAATTAGACATTGGGCAAAAGAAAATAACGCTTCACGCGTACCACTAACCGGTAAAACCTGTGTTTCAGGATTGATGATTTCAGACGGTAAGTGAAAACGATTGGTAAGCCAACCTGCAATAACTTCTCTTAATTGAGAAATACCCTTAGTCGTTGGATAATTAGACAAACCCTGCAAATGGGCTAATAGGGCTTCCTCAATAAAACAGGGCGTTATGTGCGTAGGCTCTCCAATCGATAATACAATCGGGGATTTATCAATAGGCGGAACAATCCCTTGTTTGAGTTTTGCTAATTTCTCAAAGGGATAAGGATGCAGATGTTTTAAATTAGGCGTCATAATGAAAGGTCATATATGTGATGGTTTACATTTTAACGTAAGTTGTTATCACAGGTTTAAAAATGTATTTAATACAAATACGCAATTGATAATTATTACTATTTGTAAAAATAAATGATAACATCCCCTCCATGTTCAATGCAAAAGATTGGTATTACCCATGTTAAGTTTAAATCGTAAACCTTTACTCATAAGTTCAATCCTTATCATGAGCTCACTTCAGCCTGTAGAAGCGGGTATTGATCCCTTTGAGTTCCAGGTTTATGGCTACGCTACAAAAGGCAAAGGCAATTTCGATCCAGAGCTATTAAATAGTTATATCGTTGCTGGCCACAAAGAAGGAGAGGGTGGAACATCGCCGACTTATGCCAGCCAAAACATGATACGTTCTGCACTTGAAATTGAATATGGAATCACCGACAAAATTGATTTTGCTTATTATCTAAACTTGGCAAAACCGGATGGAGAAGACATGCAATACGCAGGCTCAAAATTCCGATTTCGTGGCAGACTTGCAGAAGCGGGACAATTACCGGTTGATTTAGGTTGGTACACTGAAATGGAATGGTGGAATTCTAAATTTAATGATGATCAACTTGAAGCTGAATTCATGGTAACAATCCAAAAAGACTTTGGTGACTGGACCTTTATCGTGAATGGCCCTGATGTAGAAAAGGTGATTGTAGGAAACAATAAGAAAGCAGTTTTTGAAGTGGGCTGGCGGGGTGAAGCAAGTTACCAAATTACTGAACACAATCGTCTTGGCTTACAGTTTTATGGATCACCCGGTAAGGTTAATGATGTAACACCGATAGGACAACAACAGCATTATGTTATACCAACAATTCACACAGTGTTATTTAATGCAGTGCCAACATCAGTTGGTTTGGGTTTTGGACTAACGCAGGGCTCTGATTTATTTTTTCTTAAAGCCAACTTCCATTTTGGCGGCGATATTGATGAGAAAATTTTTGATTAAAAACTTCTTAGCCAGAATTTTAATACCAGAGGCGATCTCAATCAACTAAAGCTATATATAGACAGATCAGAGATATAAAACAATTTGATTGGATCAAAAAACAATACAAGTTTAAAAAAAGGGGGTATAAATTAGCTACCAATTAGCCCTATCAGGAAACCAAAAGGCAACCGGATAGGGCAAAACTGCTATTAGATTAAGCTTTTAAGAGCTTCAAATTCTTTTTTAGAGTCTCTCAATTCTTGCTCAGCCTCTTGCAAAGCAGATTCTTTAGCATGTGATGCAGCTGATTTCAATTTTCTGTTAGCTTTTGCACGTGCGTTATCTACTTTATCATTTGCATTAATTTCTTTACTTAAATCACTCGCTGCTTTGATCAGTGCTGCAGCTTCATCGCCACTTGCACCTTTGCTAATTCCTTCTATAGCGAGTTGAATTTTACCAACTACCAAATCAATCGCTTGTTCAGGTTTATAAGTAATTCTACCAGGGTCACTTTCTGCCAAAGCTGAAGTTGAAAAAACGCCTGCAGAAGCAGCAATGACTAAAGATAGCAATATTTTTTTCAATGATTTCATGTTTTACTAGCCCTCAAGTTGTTGTAGTTTATTGTTATTCTGACAAATGTATCCTTAAGGTATTTGTCGATGACGATTCTACCATATTTAGCGTGTGTTTGGCTCAAATAAAGAGATTTAAAAATACTAGGAATTTGGGAGGAGGTAAGCTATCAATCAGATTCAATTAACCATTAAGGTCAATCGAATCCAATTTCACAAAATTATTTTTTAATTAATGAGTTAAATCGTATTTTGCTTTCATTTCTGAAAATGATTTTAACGCAGATTCCAAGCCAGCTTCTGCACCTGCAGTATCACCTGAATCAAGTGCTTTACGAGCTGCTTTTAATACATCAGTCGCTTTTTGACGTTGACGTTCAGTTGGCTCAAAACGAAATTCTTTTGATGCTTGAGAAGCGTCAAGAATATCTTTTGACGCAGTTGATAAATCTCCACCTTTAACTGCTTTTTGCGCGGTTGCAATACCAGAAAGTGTATTTTCAATAGCTTCTTTAACAGCCTCTTCGCCTTTAGGTGCTGCTAAAGCTGATGAAGAAACAGCAGCCATAGACGCGACCATAACAACAGAAACTAAAACTTTTTTTAATGCTTGCATTATTCGTTAAACCTCAAAGTAATATTTAGACAATTTTAGAAGCAGGTTCATTAAAATGAGTTTAAATGCCTACAAGCTTTCAAATTAATTTCCTAGCAACAATATTGGATTCTAACACATAAAATTAAATTAAAAATGATTCATAAGAATAGAAACAAAAAAATTTTTATATCTCTCTTCCATATGAAAACCAACACTTGCTGATATTTCATCGAAATTAGTATCCTTAAACTTTTCTAAGTAAAAAATCCAACCAGGACACAGGCAGTAAACGTTTGAGAATCGCAAATAAATAAGTTGGAAATGTAACGTAATAACGAGTTTTAGGCCGTTTCGCCTCCAAAGCGTGGACAACCTTATCCGCAACCGCTTTAGCGGGGAGCGTAAATGCTACAGCAGCACCTTCTTTTTGCAAACGAGCTTCCATAGCCTCATACGCAGATTTATGAAAACTATGCTCAGCATCTATATTTCGTTGATATAAAGCATACGAGTTTGTCCTGAACTCACTTAAAATTGGACCCGGTTCTATCAGTGAAATATGAATGGATGTTCCATGAAGCTCAAGACGGAGGGTATCAGCCAATCCTTCCAGAGCAAATTTGCTTGCATTGTAAGCACCACGATAACGCATTGCTACCAACCCTAATATGGAGCTATTATAAATTATTCGACCATGACCCTGTTGACGCATCAAAGGTATAATCAAATTAGTCAGTTCATGTGTTCCAAACAAATTAGTTTCAAATTGAAACCTAAGTACATCACGCGTTAAATCTTCAACCGCACCGGGTTGACCAAAAGCTCCATTATTAAACAACGCATCAATTTTACCGCCCGTCAATTCAACCATCTCAATCACAGCGTTTTTAATACTGGCACTCTCAGCCAAATCTAAATGCAAGGCCGTAAAGCCTTCATTTTTTAATCTTTCTACATCAACTATGTCCCTTGCTGTGACAATAACTTGATGGCCTCTTGCTTTTAAAATGACTGCTGTACTGTAACCAATACCAGAAGAGCACCCAGTAATTAATATTGTTTTAGATGTAATCATGTTAATACCCAATGTTTAAGGCTTTAATAAAAAACTATAGGCCAAGCCTAAATAAAGAAACAATTTTTGATCTAGCTCAATTTTCTAAAACAATATTTTGATTTAATAGCGTCCTGTTGATGCCATTCAACTACCTCTTAAAATATAACAATCACCATAGGAAAGCTAAATGTAGTGACGTTGAAGAAAAAGATAATTGCTGGATTTATGAAGGCGGTGCTTTTTAGCCGAACTTGTTGCAGTTGTTGTTATTAATTCCAGTGAACACCAAAAGTATGAAACTTCAGCAAAAGCAATTGCTAAAGATCCTGCTAATTCAGCTTACAAAAAATAGACGACTCATTCTCAGTAGTCTGCTATTTAGTTTTGCCGCTTTAAAGCACAAAAAGCCAATCGTTAGAATATCTTATTGTGCCCCTCTTAAGTAATATCCTCGTTATTTTGGGCTGTTTAATGAATAGGTTGTAAAAAGTTAAACAGCTCTTTTTTATCAATAATTCTTAATTGCTTCGATTTAATTTCAATGAATTACCGAGATTGAAAAAGTTGAATTATCCGGCTGACTGTTTCGTGCGCAATTCCCAAATGATTACCTATTTCTTCCCTTGACATACTTAAACGAAATTCAAGTTCTGAATATCCACGCACCCGCAAACGCTCTGATATATTTAAAATAAAATTTGCAACTCGCTTTTCTGCTGAATGCCTGCTCATCAACATTTTTTGTACTTGTGAATCTAATTCATTACATGATCTTTGTAATAAAACATAAATCAAACTAGGCGAATTAATCACCAACTGTTCAATTTTATGAGCAGGTAAATGACAGTAATTTAGAGTCTCCAAAGCAGTCACTGTGCAATTATGCAATTGTGTGGCTAAACCGTCAAAACCAACTATTTCTCCTGGCAATATAAACGCTACCACAAGCTCATTACCATTTTGATCAAAACTGGCTAATTTTGCACTACCCGACCTTAAGGCTATCATACCTCTAAACGGACTGCCAGCATGATAAATGGCCTCACCTCTCTGACGAATATTATTCCGATTAACCAATAAAGCCAACCCCCCTATTTCTTGTTTATCTAAGCCCTTAGGCATACATAAATTTTCCAGATTACAATTTTCACAGGTAACTGGCCGGTGGGTGGTTGAGGTTTTTGAAATATTTAGATCTGACATTACTTTAAATGGAGAAAATACCCATAAACTTAGCTTTTACAATTAGACCACTCAATTTCAAGCTTAAGTTAAAGGCCAAGGCCAACTTCATGCCTATCATCATAATAGGCATGAATAATAATTATTTTGTGTTAAAAAAGAGTTTCTACAGCCGGACTAATATCCTGATCGTAATCGATACCCTCGATACCAAAACCAAACAGTTTTAAGAAGTCATCGGTGTAGGCTTTGTAATCAGTCAGTTCTAACAGGTTTTCTTCAGTCACTTCAGCCCAAATCGCTTCAACACGGGCTTGTACACGGGTTTCCAGTTCTTTCTCATCAACGCGATAACGGTTGGCACTATCAATTCTTGGCTCATCCGTATACAAACATTCGGTAAATAAGCGTTGAATTTGCTCAATACAATGTTCGTTAGTGCCTTCTTCTTTCATGATTTTAAATAAAATCGATAAATACAAAGGCATTAAGGGAATAGCCGAACTGGCTTGAGTCACTAACGCTTTTAAGACCGCTACATTAGCACTGCCGTTTACGCTTTGGAGTTTTAAATTAATCGCCTTAGCTGCACGATCTAGGTCTTCTTTTGCTTTGCCAATAGTGGCTTGACCATAAATGGGCCAGGTTAATTTATCACCCAAATAAGTGTAAGCAACCGTTTTTGCATTCTCGGCTAACAAATCAGCTTCTTGTAGAGCATCAATCCATAATTCCCAGTCTTCTCCACCCATTACTTTCACGGTATTAGCAATTTCTTCTTCAGTAGCCGGTAATAATGTAAGTTCGTTGATTTTTAGTTTATCTGTATTTAGATTTTTTGAAGTATGAGCGGCACCAATAGGCTTAAGAACCGACGTATAAACCTGTCCCGTGACCGGGTCAGTGCGACGTGGCGACGCTAAGCTATAGATGACTAAATCAATCTTGCCCAAGTCCGCTTTAATTTTCGCTAAGGCTTGATCTTTTATCGCCGTTGAAAAAGCATCGCCATTAATAGTATAGGCATATAAACCAGCTTCTGCAGCCGCATCATGAAAAGCCGAGGTATTATAATATCCAGCAGAAGCTGTTTTTTCTGAGGGTGGTTGTTCATAACAAACACCTAAGGTTTTTGCACCTGCACCAAAGGCAGCCGTTATACGAGAGGCTAAGCCATAGCCGGTAGAACAACCGACAACTAAAACATTTTTAGGGCTACCATTTGCTTGTTTATCAAGCTGTCCATTCGCTTTAATATAAGCAATTTGTTCTTCTACATTTGCCTTGCATCCTTGTGGGTGTGCGTTAGTGCAAATAAAACCTCTAACCTTGGGTTTAATAATCATGAATCGACCTTATTTATAAAGAAATGAGTTTCTATTGAAATTATCAGAAAAATAGAGTGGCTGAATTATACACTAATGACCTTGTCATGTATTAACTCGAACATTCTCTTGATAACGACGACTGACGAATATAAATAACACAGCCGTTATTAACATTAAACCCGTAAAAAACCAGAAATAACAGGCACCCGCCAATTGACTGCTTCCATCTGGATTATGTATAAAGAAATTAACCGCACTGGTAAACAAGTTACCCACCGCCACAGATAAATAATAAAAAGCCATAATAAAAGACTTCATGGTTTTGGGCGCTTGAGTATAAGAAAACTCCAAACAAGTAATTGAAACCATCACTTCTGCAGACGTTAATAAAATATACGCTAATAATTGCCAAACAATGGAAGGGGTTAACCCCTCATCCAACTGCATTTGTAAAACACTTGGTATAGCAAAAGCTATCACCGTTATGAATAAACCAATCTTCATTTTTGTTAAAGGTGTTAACGTCAGAATCCGACTCAACAAAGGGTAGATAACATAAGAAAACAAAGGCACCAACAGCATGATGAGTAAAGGATTGGCCGCTTGAATTTGTGAAGGCAATAATTCAACGCCGAACACCACACGATCCATTTTTTGAGCTTGCACAATCCAGGAAGAACCTGTTTGATCAAATAGCGCCCAAAACACCGCAATAAAAGCATAAATTACACCTAACTTAGCCAAACACTTTAAGCCGACTTGACTACACATTTCCTTTATAAAACCAAGCCCCGCCGGAGGAACATGCACAAAACGATAACGCCCAGACCAAAAAATGAGCGTTGCTAATAACATCAACAATCCTGGTACAGCAAAAGCAACACTCGCCCCATAATGTTCAAGTAACCAGGGTATAATCAACATAGCACTAAAGGCACCCAAGTTAATGGCGAAATAAAACCAGCTATACACCTTGGACATTAAATGCTGATTTCCTACTCCAAATTGATCGCCAATATGTGCTGAAACACACGCTTTAATCCCACCGGCTCCGATAGCAATTAGTGCTTGACCCAACAATAATCCCATCCGCGTGTTATCAATCGCTAAAGCAAAATGGCCTAAACAATACATCGATGATAACAAAATAATCGTTTTATATTTTCCTAAGACCCCGTCTGCCAATAAAGCCCCTAACAAGGGCATAAAATAAACACTCGATACAAACAAATGAAAATACCCTTGGGCTTCATTGTCTGACATTACATCCCGTTGACCGGATTCATTCAATAAATACTGCGTCATAAAAACCACTAATATGGCTCTCATTCCATAATAGCTAAAACGCTCAGCAGCTTCATTAGAAACAATATATGCAATACCCGTAGGCAACGACGTTGATTGATCCGGTTTCGTTTTATACATAAGATTAAACAAACTACCTCTATTGAGATTCATCTAAATTTAGCTACTTAACTCACTATACAGTTAGAATAAGGAACCTTTTAGTAAAAAAATTGTTTATAGAGCCACATCGTTACTTAACATGGCTTAAGTTGATGGCATAAAGCAGTAATCATAATAGAATACGTTACGCATTTTGGGTATATCACCATTTACATAGATTAAAAACAACTAACATCATGTCAGAAGAACCTACTAACAAACCCAACCTCTCTAAAAGCTCCACTCAATCTTTGTTACTCGGCTTAAAAGATTATATTAACGATCAGATTATTGGCCAGGATGTACTTGTCGAAAGAATGCTCATTGGATTATTGGCAGATGGTCACATACTCGTTGAAGGCGCTCCGGGTTTAGCAAAAACCAGAGCGATTAATGTCCTGAGCAAAGGTATCCACGGAGATTTTCATCGCGTACAATTCACACCTGATCTCTTACCTGCTGACTTAACAGGAACAGAAATTTATCGTCCTCAACAAGGGACATTCGAATTTCAAAAAGGCCCATTATTTCATAATCTTATTTTGGCTGATGAAATTAATCGGTCACCCGCAAAAGTTCAGGCAGCCTTGCTAGAAGCCATGGCAGAACGCCAAATAACCGTGGGACAAGCCACTTATCCATTACCAAAATTATTTATGGTCATGGCCACTCAAAACCCAATTGAGCAAGAGGGAACCTATCCATTACCCGAAGCACAATTAGACCGTTTTTTACTGCATGTAAAAGTCGACTATCCTAAAGCCGAACATGAAAAAAGTATCTTACATCTTGCCAGGGCAGAAGCACGCGCCGAGTCTTTAAAAAATACTGCAAAATTTTCCCCTATTAGTCAAAGCACCCTATTTGACGCACGTAATGAAGTTCTGGATATCTATATGGCAGATAGCCTTGAGGATTATTTATTACAAATCATTCTGGCAACCCGTAATCCTTCTGCTTATGGACAAGACCTTGCTTCCTGGTTGCAATATGGCGCAAGCCCTAGAGCCAGTATCGCTTTAGATCGTTGTTCCAGAGCAAAGGCCTGGCTAGCGCAACGAGACTTCGTTAGCCCTGAAGACATTCAAGAGATGGCTTTTGATGTGTTAAGACATCGCTTAATTTTATCGTATGAAGCGGAAGCCGAAGGCACTACAACCGATCATTTTATTAAAGAGCTTATTTCCAGGGTTGCTGTACCTTGATGCTATTCAGTAAAAACAACAAAATTGCTCTTGGCAACTCAACACCGAGTGAGCGGGTTTCTGTTTCGTTAAAATCATTAATTGACTTAGCAAAACTGGCAACCCGTATCAATTTACATCACTCTGAAAATCGTTCCCAGCAAAGTGGTGGTTATATATCACGGTTTAAAGGACGTGGTATGGAGTTTGACGAATCACGGTACTATCAACCGGGTGACGATATTCGTAGCATTGATTGGCGAGTCACTGCGCGAACCGGAAAAACCCATACCAAGGTTTTTAGAGAGGAACGTGAACGACCCGTCTTTATTTCTGTTGATAACCGAAAAACCATGCAGTTTGCCACTCGCGGTGTTTTTAAGTCAGTAGTAGCAACAAAACTGGCTGGCTTATTAGCCTGGGCCGCTGAATATCATGGCGACAGAATTGGTGGACAAACGTTCTCTGAGTTTGAATGTCGTGAGTTAAAACCCCAAAATGGACGACATGCTGTTCTTCGCTTTTTAAATGCCCTGGTCAGTAAAGCCGAGTTAACGTCTTCAATACCAGAATCCAGCACCAAACTATCCCAACAGATTACTTTAGAACAGATAATAGCTCGATTAACTCAGCATGCCCGCCCTGGCAGTTTAGTTTATATTATCAGTGATTTTCGTGGTATCAATGACGCTGCAGAGATTCTCTTATCTAAATTGTCCCGGCATTGCGAAGTCGTGCTAATTTTTATATATGATCCCTTAGAAACCAACTTACCCGTTAAAGGTCGGTACCGCTTTACTGACACTGTGCGCGATGTTGTCATCGATGCCATGGATCAGCAACGCCTATTAAATTATCAGCAACGCTTTGAACAGCGTAAAGAACGACTTGAATTATTAGCTAAAAAACGGGGACTTACATTTATTCAATGCAGTACCTTAGAAGATCCTTTGCAATGTTTAAGATAATTTTTTAAATTAAACGGCTTGTAGATCTGCTTAAGTGCCCTACATTTGCCGATATCGTTACTTTATATAAAACACATGCAACCCACTCAACTTCCTCTAAAAGACATTCATCTCCCAGAAACTATCAGTTGGTGGCCACCCGCCATCGGTTGGTGGCTAGTGGCTCTCTTTATTCCACTCTTATTGTATTTTTTATATTGGCTTTATAAAAGGTTAACACGTAAAACTGCTATTAAGACAGCCAAAAAGACCCTGACCATCATCAAGCAATATGGTATTGAAGATAATGATAAAAAATTACGAGAGCTGTCTATTCTCATTCGGCGCGTTGCAATCAGCACTTCACCCAGAACGGAAACTGCCAGTTTAACAGGTCGTGAATGGTTAACTTTTCTTGATCAATCCTTAACGGGATCTCCGTTTAGTCAGGGTTGTGGCCAATTATTAGCTGAAGCAGCTTATCGAAAAAATACGCCTACAGAACCAGAAATAAGTCAGTTGATCAGTTTGTGCGAAGATTGGCTTAACGCCCAAACTAACCATACCAAAAGAAAGAAAAAATCATGATTCATTTTGAGTGGCCTTGGCTATTAATAGCCTTACCGTTACCTTTGTTAATTCGCTGGCTGATTCCAGCAAATATCCCTGTCGAAGAGTCTGCCTTAAGAGTTCCCTTCCTGGATGATTTTTCGGAGGGTAAACCTCAAGCAATATCTCAAGATCAACAATGGCCTTTATTACTGGCAGCAACTGCCTGGTTTCTTTTAGTCATTGCCTGTGCCCGTCCACAATGGCTAGGAGAACCCATTGAACAAGCCATCAGTGGTCGAGATTTAATGTTGGCAGTAGATTTATCAGCGAGTATGGAAGAACAGGACTTTCTGATTAATAAAAGACCCGTAGATCGACTCACGGCTATCAAATCTGTTGCCGCCGATTTTATTAATCGACGGGTTGGCGATCGGGTAGGTTTGATACTATTTGGCACTCAAGCTTATTTGCAAACCCCCTTAACCTTTGATAGAAAGACCGTACAAACATTACTAGATGAAGCGGTTATTGGACTTGCAGGCGATAATACCGCGATTGGCGATGCCATTGGTTTGGCTGTTAAGCGCCTTAAGAATCAACCCGCTAATAGCCGTGTACTCATCTTATTAACGGATGGCGCTAATACTGCAGGAGAAGTATCACCTTTAAAAGCTGCTGAGCTTGCTGCTGCCAGCCAATTAAAAATATACACCATTGGTGTCGGTGCTGATGAAATGATAGTCCGCACTTTTTTTGGCAGCAGAAAAGTTAATCCCTCTCGTGATTTAGATGAAAATACCTTAGTTAAAGTTGCTGAAAGCACAGGTGGCAGATATTTTAGGGCAAGAAACTCTGATGAACTGAATAATATCTATATGTTACTCGATAAACTGGAACCCGTTGAAAAAGATAAACAATACTTTAGACCTCAAACGGAATTATATGTTTGGCCTTTAGGAATGGCACTGGCATTAGTCACATTTATCTGTTTGTCTCGTGTGAGACTGTTATGAATCTAAATGAATTTCACTTTATCAGACCCTATTGGTTGCTAGCGATGATCCCATTCTTGGTTATCGTTATTTTACTATTAAGAAATAAACTCAGTCGTGGCAATTGGACCTCAGTATGCGATGCCGAGTTATTACCCTATATTTTAGAAGAAAAAGCGACGACCCAAAGCCGCTGGCCATTAACAACAGGCTCTATTGCAACATTATTAATGATCACAGCTTTAGCTGGTCCAACCTGGAAGCACTTGCCCTCTCCTGTGTTTAGAAATGAGTCGGCATTGGTCATTGCTTTAAATTTATCGCCTTCAATGAATGCTGAAGATATCAAACCCAATCGTTTAACAAAAGCACGTTACAAAATTTCCGATATCCTAACTCAACGTAAAGAGGGTCAAACCGCTCTACTTGTTTATGCGGGTGACGCATTTACGGTCACTCCCTTAACAGATGATTCTGAAACGATAAAAAGCCAACTGCCTGCACTGATCACTAATATTATGCCCAGTGAAGGTAACAACACAACTTTGGCCCTTAATAAAGCAGTTGAGTTGTTTAAACAGGCCGGACTCCAAAAAGGTCAAATACTCTTAGTCACAGACAGCGTCAACGATGATGAAGCCTTACAGGCAGCAGGTCACCTGGAAAATTACCAACTTTCTATATTAGGGGTTGGTACAAATGAAGGCGCCCCTATTGCTTTATCAGAAGGTGGGTTTTTAAAAGATGAACAAGGGCATATTCTGGTTCCTAAATTAAACTCCGATGAATTGATAAGACTGGCTGAAGCAGGTAAAGGACATTACCAAACCATCACATCCAATGATGCGGATATCAAAAACTTATTGGCAAGTATTGATCAACCTGCTCAACAAGAAGGCAAAGAAAATAAAAATATATTATTAGAGCAATGGGATGACAGAGGGCCTTGGTTATTATTACTAGCCCTACCCTTAGCCGCGTTAAGCTTTAGAAAAGGTTTGTTATGCATTGCGTTATTCATGCTGTTACCACTGCCTAAAAATAGCTATGCATTGGAGTGGAAAGATTTATGGCAAACCAAAGATCAGCAAGCACAAGCAGCCTTTAAAAATAATCAATTTGAACAAGCCGCTTCTCTATTTGAAAACCCAGATTGGAAAGCAGTCGCTGACTATAAAACGGGGAATTATGAAAAGGCTCTCAAAAGCCTAGCGAATAATACAACAGAACTCAGTGCTTACAATCAAGGCAATGCGCTTGCCCAATTAGGTCAACTAGAAGAGGCTATTAAAGCGTATGAGCGCGCTCTAGCTTTAAATCCTAATGATGCAGATGCTAAATACAATAAAGAACTCGTAGAAAAAGAACTCGAAAAGCAAAAACAAAAACAAGACAAACAAGACAAACAAGACAAACAAGACAAAAAGGATAAGCAAGATAACAAGGATAGCAAAAACGATCAATCCCAAAACGATTCTCAAGAGGACAAAGAAGGGGACAAACCGGAAGATAAAAAACCCCAACAGTCAGAAGAAAAAAAATCTGAACAGCAACAAGCTGATGAACAAAAGTCTGACGAAGAAAAGGAAAAGGAACAACAAACTAAAAAAGAAGAACAAAAGCCTGAAGCAGACAAAGCCCAGCAAGCTGAGCAAAAACAAGAAAAAGGCAAAGAGGATAAGGAAAAATCACAACCTGTCCCTGCCGAAGAAAAACCAAGCACTGAAGAGCAACAAGCCAATGAACAATGGCTAAAAAGAATCCCAGATGACCCGGCTGGCTTATTAAAACGTAAATTTAAATATCAATACAGCCAACGTAATCGTCAAACCAATTAGACTTTTTAATCACTATTGATTCGCCCTCCCATCAAGACGTTAACACACACCCAGTAGGGTGTGTGTTAACATTTATAAATTATTTCTCGCAATCAAAGTGATTTTTATAATCCTCCATTGATCGCCTAATCACCTCATGAGCTTCTTCTCGTCCATAAACATGGGTTATTTCGCAAACACTCTTTTCACTTGGAAGATGCTTATAAGTTAAAAAATAATGTTTGAGGCGATTAATATAGGACTCTGGACAATCCGATACATCATTCCACTGCCGATAAAACTCGTCTCCTTTCATCACAGCAATAATTTTATCATCCGCCTCACCACCATCCAGCAACCGAAAACCACCAATTGGAATAGCCTGTAACAAAATATCACCGTGCGTTACGCTGCGCTCACTTAAAACACAAATATCCAGTGGATCACCATCACCTCTAGGGACATGTTTTCCTGATTTTAAAGACGCATACTCTGCCGTTTTTTCAGCACAATACGTTTGTGGAATAAAGCCGTAAAGGGTTGGAATCATATTTGAAAATTTTTGTGGCCGATCAATTTTAAGATATCCACTATCCTTATCGATTTCATACTTAACCGTATCAGATGGAACAATCTCAATAAACGCCGTTACGATAGTGGGTGCATTTTCACCTGGGTTAATACCATGCCAAGGATGAGCTTTGTGTTGTATATTCATGTATTTTAAGAATGTTTTTATAAAAAAAGGGGCTAAAGATAAAAGTCCATGTAAAATATCTACGTATTAAATAGATATTGGAGCCTTAATATGCTCATGGGCAAGATAATTATTTATTTCAAAATCTTCGAACTGATAATCAAAGATTGATGCGGGTTTTGATTTGATATTTAAAGTCGGTAACGAATACGGTTCGCGTTTTAATTGTAAATGGGCTTGATCCTGATGATTAAGGTATAAATGCACATCACCGCCCGTCCATATAAAATCACCTACGGCTAAATCACTCTGCTGAGCGACAATATGCGTCAATAAAGCATAGCTGGCAACGTTGAATGGCAAACCTAAAAACGTGTCACAACTGCGCTGATAGAGCTGACAGGATAACTTTCCTTCAGCCACATAAAACTGAAAGAATGCATGGCACGGGGCTAATGCCATTTTGCCTAGTCTAACATTTTCTTGTGGACTGATCGTTTCATCGGGTAAATCCGCGACATTCCAGGCAGAAACTATAATCCGTCGACTATTAGGCGTTGTTTTCAGTTGTTCAATAATCTGTTTGATTTGATCTACCCGTCTGCCATCGGGTGTTGGCCATGACCGCCATTGATGTCCATACACTGGGCCTAATTCACCTTGATCATCCGCCCATTCATTCCAGATATTAACCTGATGCTCATGTAAATAAGCCAGATTGGTTTCACCTTTTAAAAACCATAACAATTCATGAATGATCGATTTTAAATGGATTTTCTTGGTCGTCACCAGAGGAAAGCCCTGGGTTAAATCAAAGCGCATCTGATGACCAAAAATGGATAGGGTTCCACTCCCTGTTCTATCGCCCTTTAAAGTCCCTTCTTTCAGAATTTTATCGAGTAAATCTAAATATTGCTGCATGATATATCTTATTGTTTCCTACTTAGCCAAGTCTTTTTTATAAGCAAAATAAACCAATCCAGCCCCAATAATAATCATGGGGGTTGATAGTATTTGTCCCATCGTCAGCCAATCTAACGCTATGAATCCTAACTGCGCATCAGGCATTCTAAAAAACTCAACAAAGAACCGGAAACAACCATAAAAGAACAAAGCCATACCCGTCGCGGCCATTGTCGGTCTGGTTTTACTTGAATAGATCGAGAGTATGACAAACAGCACAATCCCTTCCAGGAAGGCTTCATACAATTGGGAGGGATGCCGCGCAATTGGCCCCCCATTGGGAAACACCATCGCCCAAGGGACATCTGTCGACCTACCCCACAATTCTGAATTAATAAAATTACCTATACGCCCGGCACCCAAACCAATGGGAGCTAATGGCGCGATAATATCTGTTAACTGGAACATTGTGCACTGTTGCTTTTTTGAGAAAAACCACATAGCAATAAATACACCGAGCATTCCACCATGAAAAGACATACCGCCTTGCCATATTTTAAACAGGATAATAGGATTGTTTATAAACTCACTGAAATTATAGAACAGAATATAACCAATTCTTCCGCCTAAAATAACGCCCATTGCTCCATAAGTCACTAAATCTTCAATCGCCTCTGGCTTAATAGGTGACCATGATGATTGAGCGCGTCTTTGCCCTAAAAACCAAACAGCAGCAAAACCGATAACATACATCAGTCCATACCAGTGAATTTTAACTGGACCTAAACTTAAAGCAATGGGATCAATTTGAGGGTAAGTAAGCATAATTGTCAGCGTTAAAAAGGGTTATCATAAGATTATTATTTATTTCAATAGATTATCATAATATATGAAACATGAATTTGTTTCATGATTTCAGAGTTTATGACAGGTTATTTTTGCCTAAGCGCAGAGCAAAAATCTCTGCTGATTCAGCATGCCCATAATAGTATCCTTGTCCATAGTCACACCCCATTTCTAACAATTCATTAGCTTGGTTTATGTCTTCAATCCCCTCGGCAATTACTTGCATGCCAAGTGAATGAGCCATAACAATGATAGCCCGGACGATCGAACGATTTTTTGCATCCTGCAACAAATTGCGCACAAAAATACAATCAATTTTAAGTTTTTGGACCGGAAATCTTGTGAGGTATCCCAATGAAGAAAATCCAGTCCCAAAATCGTCAATGGCCAGAGAAAATTGATGTTTTCTAAGTGTTTTCAGATTCTCTAGTACACTTTCCGAATTATTAATTAAGCTACCTTCTGTCAATTCCAATTCGATCGAACCTGCTTCGGCATATGCTTTACGTAACCGCTCAGGAAAGTCAGGCGATTCAATTTCTTGTGAAGACACATTAATGGATAGTCGTCCTGGTATCAACAAACCCATTTTTCGCCACGAACCCAGTTGTAATAAAGCTGTGCGCATTACCCAAGCACCGACCTCATGTATCATGCCCCGTTCTTCTGCAAGAGCGATAAATTTAACCGGGCTTACCCAGCCATATATTTCGTCAAACCATCGAAGAAGGGCTTCTGCACCAATCAATTCGCCGGTAGAAATATTAACTTGAGGTTGATAATACAGTTGCAACGTATTATTTGCCAAGGCCATCTTTAAACGGTCTGCTAGCATGAGGCGCTCAGCCAGTCCTTTGCTCATTTCGGCCTGATAAAAACAATATCCCCCGCCATTTTTCTTCGCACGATACATTGCTATATCTGCATATTTAAGCAATTTCTCACTCGTTTCACCGTCTGTAGGATACAGCGCTATCCCTGCACTCATACCAATTTTCAATGAAAATCCTCTGACTTCAATAGGATTTTCGCTTAACGAAAGCTGGAGACGTTCCGCAATGATTTCTAAGGCAATAAGATCACTTGTTTCCACGATTATCACAAATTCATCACCCCCTAGGCGAGCAAGTGTTTCCCCTTGCCTTAAGGCATTTGCAAATCGTTGCGCACTTGCAATCAAAACATCATCGCCAATATCATGACCATAGTGGTCGTTAATTTCTTTAAATTGATTAAGATCAATAAAGATCACCGCTAAGCCTTGCTGATTACGTTTTGCATTAGCAAGCGCATGTTTCATCCGATCCATAAACAAGGTGCGATTTGCTAAACGTGTCAATGGATCAAAGAATGCGAGTTGCTTGATATGTTCTTCTTGTATTTTACGTTCGGTAATATCAGAAAATATCCCAATGTAATTTTCGATATTACCCTGTTCATTACGCACCTCAGAAACTGACAACCATTCCGGGTATAACTCTCCAGATTTGCGCCGATTCCAAATTTCGCCTTGCCAATGGCCATGCTCGTTTATTTGACGCCACATACTGCGGTAGAATACCGTGTCTTGACGACCGGATTTCAGGATACGAGGGGTTCTGCCAATAACCTCTTCAGCGGTATAACCTGTTACCGCTTCAAATGAGCGGTTAACACTCAGGAAGCGTTCTTGATTATCAAGCACAAAAACAGCCTCGACCGTTTGTTCAAACACTACTGCTGCTAAGCGCAAGGCATTCTCGTTAGCTTTGCGCTCAGAAATGTCTGAAAAAATAACCACATAGTGGGTCACCATCGATAATCCATCGCGAACAACAACTCCCGACAGCCAGCCCGGAAAAGTCTGTCCTTTTTTACTGTGGCAAATAACCTCACCTTGCCAGCGCCCCCGACTATGTAGAGCATTGTGAAACATTTTCTGGAAGGAAACCATCCCGTATCGATCTGACCATAAACTCGTTGATTCTTTATCGTTTATATCCTCTGACGTATACCCCGTCATATCAGTAAACGCTTGATTACCAGACAAGAACTTCATACGCGAATCTAAAATAATAATCGCTTCCGTACTATTTTCAAAAACTTTGGCGGCTAATCGTAAGCTTTCCTCTAATTGCTTACGGTGTGTAATATCTCGTAGCTGGGTTAAAAAAGCGAGATGCCCGTCCCATTCCGTTTCAGCCACCCGCATTTCCACAATCATTATTTGACCCGCAGGCAGGGGTATATCAAGTTCAGCCCGATCTGCACCCACTAAGGGAAACCCAAAAGGTGCCCCCTGTAATTCTTCTTGGGCACAGCCAAAGAGAGTGGCTGCCGCAGGATTAGAAAAAAGGATAGAACCTTCATCACTGACAATTAGAATGCCATCCAAACTGTTATTAATGAGGTTATTAAAACGTGACTCTGCGATCTGCCTTTTATGCTGACATTTTTCTAATGGCGTTGTTAACACACACATGGCAATTCCATTTAAGTGATACTGCGATCAGGCTGCCAGTTTACGCACCCGGCATTATTACTGTACGTAGATACGCTTCCACCTGTCAGTAAATTTGCATGATAACCAAACGGCTCACCAATATGCATCCCATGGCCGTCGATGATATATTCACGAATCAGCTTTTCATGCATAGAGCCGCGCATTTTCAGTACCGTTATTGCTCGACGTATCTGGCCTTCTGCTTCCACATAACGCAGTAATACAATAGAATCTGTCAGGGTTGAGATATGTGCATCGGTAACCGATTTTCCGCCAATTAAATCAGGGGTTGTGGCTGTAAACAACGCCGCAAGTTGATGACCTTTGACAAAAGAAGCAATACCTATAACAAATTCACGAAAGCCCTTAGGAGAAGTAATACGCTCCAGAGCAGAAATACTGTCCAACGCTAGACGATCTGGTTTAAAACGTTCGATTTGAGTCTTGATCGTTGCTAAATGATCTTCCAGCGTGGCATTTTCAGGATAAGCTGAAATTATCTTTAACTGACCGGATTCTTCCATTTGTTGATAATCAACGCCCCATCCCTTTGCGTTGCGGTACAGTTGCTCCCTACTCTCCTCGAAAGCGAGTAACAAACAGCGTTCACCTGTACTTACTCCCCCAGCGATGAACTCTGTAACCATCAGCGTTTTTCCTGTGCCGGTAGCGCCTGAAACCAGAATAATAGAATCGCGAAAGATCCCTCCCCCACACATAGCATCAAGCTTGCTATTACCGGAACTAACACGCACATCCGTAGATTGCTGATTTAGTTTAATCGCAGACAAAGGCACGACCACTAACCCTTCTTCAGGCACTACGGTAAAAGGATATTCGCCTTTGTGATGATAAGTGCCTCGAAATTTAAGGATTTCAATGGTTCGATGACGAATTTGTTCATCCAAGCTATTGCGCAGAATGACAACATTGTCGGCCACGAATTCTTCGACTCCGAAACGGGCAATATTGCCATACTCCTGCTCACGTTCAGTTGTCATTACCGTTGTAACCTGCATTTGCTTCATAATGGTAGCAATACGCAATAGCTCTAAACGGATAACACGTGCTTCCTGAAACTGAGTAAAGATTGCACCTAACGAGTCAATTGCAACGCGCTCAGCTTTAACTTTATTGATTGCATGTTGTAAGCGAGCTAGAAATGCACCCAGATCATAATTTCCTGTAATGACCATATCATCTTCATAATGTGGTGATGCATCAACAAACACCCATTTGCCCTGCTCTTCCCAAGCGGGAATGTCCCAACCCAATGAAGCCATGTTACGACGAATATCTTCTGGCGGTTCTTCGAAAGTAACAAAAACGCCGGAGTGATTCCATTGCTTTATGCCTTCCGCAATGAATTGTGCAGCGAATACACTTTTACCGCTACCGGCTGTACCGGCAATCAGTGTCGTGCGATGAATAGGAAAACCTCCAACAGCAATTAAATCAAAGCCCGGAATTCCAGTTGCCAGCTTTTCCACTGAACTGGAAATGGATAAAGTTTTAATAGTCATAATCGTAATTTCAATTTTTTATTACATTCATTGTGGATGGAAAAGGACGAATATCTAATCCCACTAATACCTTTTCTGTTTCCGATAAATCACCAATTAAACGTCGAAGAGGTGGCGGTAATGACTTAATTAATGTGGGTGTAGCAAGAATCCTTTCATCTTCGGCTAGTTGAGGATGTTCCAAAATATCGATAATTGCAATTTCATAGTGTTCGTCAATATTTTCCTCACAAATTTTCCGTAGATTACGGATGGCGTTTTCTGACCGTGGCGTTTTTCCACTAATGTAAAGCTTTAGCTGGAACTTGTTCATATTATATAAGTATGGGGTTCACTATTAATTCAATTTTGAAGAATTCGCTCTTATAAGGTTCAACATCTTAAGCAAATCAGCTCCATGAAAAAAGAAATTTAAAGGATTCAAATATACCATTATTGTCAAATAAAGCTAATAAAGTGAGCAGTTTTTATGACGCTCAACACTTTCAAGCGACACTTCTAGCCGCCACAGCATTTTGATTCACCTCATCGATTAATTTAATCACCTTAACCGCTGAAACCTCATCAAACACCCCCAGCAAACCTTGATCATGAATATAGGTAAAGGGCGGTTCGAATAACATCTTTTTATCAATCGTACCATTACGGGTCAAATAACTGATAATGTTATTCATAAAGGTCATCTGATCCGCGCGTAAATAACCGGTCTGGATAAAATCAGCAAAGGCTTCCTGAGCCGCTGTGATCTCTAAACCCACAATACTACGAATAAACTCCCCTAAGGGCTTATCGCCATAGTGATCGATATAATCCTGACGAGTACCGATTATTTCACCATCGAACAGAATATCTTCTAAAGCGTTAATCTCGGTCTCAGTAATCGGTTTATTCGTGTTGAGTTTATGGATCACCAAATGATCATTATGATTCCGAATATAAGACTCCACTCTATCTTTATAACTTTGTAGCCGACTGTAAGGCGGGGTTAAATCATGGTCGCTGATATTGCTTAAATCCAGCACATCTTCAAATGAAGTGATGACATTAACCTGCTTATCCTTATCCAGATATTTGATTAAATCACGTAACGCGACCCGCACCTTATCCAGACGATTAATGTTAATGGCTTGCCAGAACAGTTCCGTTTGCAACTCATTCAATAAAGTCACCTGTAAGGCAACCGCCGGAATATTCTGTTTCTTCAGTAATGCCTTCGCGGTACTGCTGATTTTATTTACATAACTATCGGTACGATACGCCGCCGTTAACAAGGCCAGTTGGTAGGTTAAAATTAACACATCAAAACGTCTGGCCAGTTCATCATCGTTTTTATCGGGTAAGATCAAGCTGGAGACTTGGGTATTCAAATCCACTAAATCAGTTTTAGACAGATTGGCCCACCGCGCTTGATCACTGTATTCAATCACCGCTCGCAATTTAGCTTTAACCACAAAACGATTAGTATCCAAACCCGACACCAACTGCTGTAAATCGGTTAAGTACGCTTCTGCAAGGATACGCTGTTCATCGGTACTGTCCGCTTTTGCACGGATCAAATAAGCGACTTCTAACTTTGCTTCAAACACTTGCTGGGTTAAGCTTGTCACCCCATTGCCTTCGATGCCCTCAGGGTTCTCACCAAAGAACTCAAAGTTCTGACAATAATCAAAGATGGCAAATTCTTTCTTATGCAAACCCGGCCCAAACAAATCAAGACATAAGCGCGTCCCACGGCCAATCATCTGCCAAAACTTGGTTAAGGATTTAACTTGCTTAAAGAAAACCAGATTAACCACTCTGGGCGCATCCACTCCGGTATCCATCATATCCACAGAGACTGCGATTTGAGGGTCCAGTTCTTCATATTTATCCACAAACAGCGCTAATAAACTCTTCGCTTTAGTCTCATAATTATCAATGACCCGAAGAAACTTACCGGCATATTCAGGGTAATTCTTATTAAAGCGCTGTTCAATAAAAATCGCATGCTCATGATTCTTGGCAAAGATAATGGTCTTACCCAACTTATCACCGCCTTGCACCTTAATCCCTGCGGTCATTAAATGATTCAGCACCTTATCCACGGTATCCGTATTAAACAGCCACGCATTTAACGCCGAACTGGAAATCTCTTCAGGCGCTTCACCGCTGGTAGGATCACCAAACTTTAATTCATATTCTTCTTTTTCAGTGTCTGATAAATCATTATATTTAATGCCTTCCCGCATAAATTTTAACGGCACAGACTGAGCTTTAAAAGGCACCAGATAATGTTCTGCAACTGCGGTATCCAACTCATAGGCAAAGGTCGGATTATGATCTTCAATACCAAACAAACTGTAGGTATTGTGATCGACCTCGGTTTTAGGTGTCGCCGTTAAGCCGATCAACAACGCATCAAAATACTCAAAAATAGCCCTATACTTTTGATAGATAGACCGATGCGCCTCATCAATAATAATCAAATCGAAATGACCTACCCCATAAAAGCGTTGATCCTCCGTTACCCTGCCATCAATCCGATTCATAATGGTCGGGTAGGTCGAAAACACTAAACGCGTGCCGTCATCTTCCTTTTGTTCCGTTAAATCAATCGAGGTTAAATGCGGTAAATACTCATTAAACGCATTTTTAGCCTGTGTCACCAACGCATTACGATCCGCTAAAAACAAAACCCGCTTAACCCAGTGACACTTAACCAACATATCCACCAGTGCCGCCGCCGTGCGAGTTTTACCGCTACCGGTCGCCATCACTAACAAACTTTGTCGGGCTCGACTGCGCAATTGACCTTGTTTATTGATGCTGACCGTATTCTCCGCCACCCGCTTAATGGCTTCTAATTGATACGCTCGCCCCGCAATAGCCGTATTGACTTTAAACTCACGTAAATTAGTCCGCGAGGCTCTTCGATCAATCAATAACTGCAATTCATCTTTGCTGTAAAAGCCCTGCACCTCGCGTTCAGGTGAAAATAAATCATCCCACAAATAGGTTTCAAAACCATTGCTGTAAAAAATAATGGGGCGTTGCCCGTGCATGACTTCTAAACAATTGGCATACAGTTCGGCCTGATGCTTACCCTTTTTAGGACTGCTCATCGTCTTCTTGGCTTCAACGACCGCCAACGGCAAACCGTTATCCCCCCACAACACATAATCCACATAGCCCTTTCCACTTGGATTGGTACTAAGCGGCATACCGGTTACTTCATATTCTAAGTCACGACCCTCTTGTAGATGGGTCCAGCCACATTCTTTTAACGATAAATCGATATATCGGCGGCGGGTTTCTGCTTCTGAAACAAGTAGAGGAATAGCTGTGCCGACATCCAGCGATTTTTCTCGTTCGGCTTTTCGTTTGGCGATGTCCAGCCGTTGTTGTTCAAGTTCGGCTTTGAGTGCGGTGTTTTCTTTGGCTAACTGGATTTGAGCCTGTTCTGCCTCACGAAAGGCTTTGTTCTTGAGCTCTAAATCAGTAATGAGTTGTTGAAGCGACTGTTGTTGATCGGGTGTCGATGTTTGAAGCGTTGAGATTAAGGCTTCATCAAACACCTGCGTCTCTGGCGTGGTTTTACCGTAGTAAATCGCCAGGAAACGTAAGAATCGAAATAAGTACTTTAAACAGGCTAACGCATCCTGTTCACTAATCCTGGTGCCATGTGCGGCAGCATTACCGGTTTTACGAATTAGGTTAAGTTCGGAAAAAAGGGTTCGATTAAAGAGAGCACTAAAGGCCGGCTCATGAATCAAGGTGCTTAAATCAGAACGCCAAGGGCGGGATAGCTTGGCCTCATGATCATAAAGCCAGTTTACCCCATTTTCAAAGGTACTTCGACACAGCACCGCTGTTGAAGTGGGAGAGATAAAAGTCAAC
>SESC01000169.1_pt1 | contig 26262 bp, 30 predicted proteins | sample 3171431 | NCBI WGS metagenome assembly SESC01 (sample SAMN06051868, study PRJNA518727) | freshwater metagenome | biome: subpolar coniferous forest; feature: holomictic lake; material: water; isolation source: holomictic Lake 227, 8 m depth | place: Canada: near Kenora, Ontario | collected... | reverse complement strand
CATCGACGTGGCCGTTATGAAAGCAGATGTTACAGACCTCAAAGCCGCAACTACAATGATGGCGGGCTGTATAAAAACACTTACCGAATCCCTACTCGTAGCTCAGCAAAATAACATTACGCGAGAGAAGTTTTACGAGGCGTTGACAAAACAAGAGACCACAATTATAGGAAAACTTGACGCTATTGCCACCAGGCTCACTACGCATGAAACGGCAATCACCAAATACCCATCACCCGAAGAGGTGGAAGAGGCCGACCGGACGTTGAGGCTACATCAGACTTATTTTCGCATAATCTGGGTTATAGGGGGACTGGCGTGGGTTCTTCTACTACTGGCGCTTGGAAAATTATGGGTGATTACATGATAAAAGTAGTGTATGTTGACGACGAGCCGATATTGCGAGATGCGGTCAAACGTACCCTGGAGGTGGACTCGGATATTAGTGTTACTACATTCGATAACCCGAAGGATGCCCTCGAATATCTTAAAAACAACTCAGTAGATGCAGTCGTTTCCGATTTTATGATGGAGCCCGAAGATGGCGTATCGTTCCTGATTAAAGTGCGGATATTTAACCCGTCACTACCATTTATCATACTCACCGGTAGGAGCACGGAGAATGTGGCCATCGTAGCACTCAACGAGGATGCGGATGGTTTCTTGAAAAAGGGATCTGTAGGCGTTACCATGTATAAAGAATTGGGGCACATGATACGCCAATCGATCGAGAAGCGAACTAGCGAAAGATCTATTTTAAAACTTAAAACGTATTTGGTAATGCTACCGCCAAATACAACCACACCGGAATAAGTTTATATTCAAGACACACCCAATCCTCGGTATGGAAACGTTCAAACACCATATGCACGAAGTAAAAGTCAAGTGGATGGGTTATTCAACCCAGGAAAAGATTGATGCCATCAACCAGATGGCAAAGCTCGACTCCGATGCCGTAGTTAAGATGAAAACCATTGCCCGCCGTTGCGTATCTAAAGGACTGTTCACCAAAATGGAACTGAAGGATTTCTTCGAGTTTGTAGATGTCTGGCTCGACGAGTGTGCAGCCGCCGGTAATGCCCCACCGGAACTCGCAGTATGGCAGAAAATTGGTGTTATGACTTACGCGCACGCGATCGCCCCATGACCAGATAACTTTTTTAACATCTACCCCACATTATGGTTTATGAGCTCGATGTATGGGAATAAGGTGGATTTATCAAACCTTCGGATGGTTGGTGGTCGTCCCGATGGGTCGGTATATCCGGGGGCAGATCTTGATTTTATAGTTGATTTCGACCAGGTTGCGGCTGGGTGTACATCTTCGAGCGGGTTTTGTGCCCCGGGTGCCGATATTACATGGTATGTCGATAATCAATATTCGAATGGTGTTGTCGGTAGCGGGTATAATGAGGCATACGGGTATGCTGTAACCTTCGGGATGAATGCCCCAACTTCACCCGGGGTCTATACTGTCACCGTGGAAAGCAAAAATTCCTTAACGTTCACCTACACGGTGGTTGGACAGGGCTCGGAACCTGGAGCGGGTTCGGTAAGAATACCCCTGGTGCGTTGCGGGAACGGTCCCGACTTCAACTGCAGCTGCGAAGCCAACGGGCAGTTGATAATTTACTTCGAGAGAACGGTGATTTCTGCCGGGCAGGGTGTCGCATATGTCGAGGCGCTTATAGACGGTATTCCGGTTCGTACCGGTGTTCCAACATCCACTTCCGAATCAGGAACTATGGATAGTGTGGCCGTATCGTGTCCTAACGACGGACGGGATCATACGATAACGGTTCGCGGGGCCAACGATAATGGGGCGTCTATAATTTTGTCGGGTGGTACCCCGCTTGGAGGATATTTCCCAGGAGGGGTTGGTGGTGGGGGTATAACCGGCGGGGGAACTGGTGGGGGAGTAACGGGTGGTGGTGTGACGGGTGGTGGGGTAATCGGAGGAGGAATAACCGGTGGTGGTGTGATAGGTGGAGGTCTGGTAGGCCCGGCCGTTGTCCCAGTAGGGGGTTATATTGCACCAGCGATTATACCAACCGAAAACGCTGCCGATAATACGATGCTATGGGCAGCCGGTGGTGTGGCTGTGCTCGTGGGCGGAATAGTGTTCGCAAAGTATCTATCCGGCCGCGAATGAAAATTTTTAGATGGGTGAGGAATCACCCCATAAGAGCAACAATTATAATCATTATTGCAGCCGTGCTATCCATATTGTCGTTTGTATATACCCCACTCCCCGGGATGATATACAGTCACGCATCAAAAATATATTTTGATTTGCCTTTGGTAATATCGGAGAAGATCTGTCAGGTTTTTCCAAAATGAAAGTGACACTGAAAGTTTGTGCCAGGTGCGAGAAGGTGGGGAAATGTAAGGCACACATCTCCAGCGGGTCGTGGGATCCAGAAAAAGGGGAAGATCCATGTGAAGTGGATTTAAATGACGATTCCGAGTAACCGGCAGACGTTTTCTATTTTGTTTGCTACTGCATACCTAACCCCATTGATAATAGCCCCTCCACAGTGGAGGCCAATGACCTTATCGTTGTCATTTAAGTAAATGGCACCACTATCCCCAGCGCAGGTATCGATTTGAATGAGGATCTGGTCAATGTAATGGACGGTGACGCCCGATGGGTAGGGGATGGTAGTCGCAAAGTTACAATCTACCACACGCCCGGTGGTCTTTCCCCCGGTGCGCCCGAACTTCTTGACTGCACCGCGAGTACATGCCGTCGCCCCTTCCGGAATGATGAACTCGGAACCCGACCCCTCACTGAGTATCATGTCGTCGGACATAACACCGGGCACCGGTCTCGCTACCGCAGCATCCACGATATTATTGTAGATCGGGTCGAAGGGTATCCAGCGTTCCAGGTAGGCAACAATGTCTTCTGGATATTTTCCTCCATCCGCACTATTCCCACTCCATGTGAATTTTCCCTTCCTTTCTACCATTACTATGTGGTTTGGGACAGTTACACAGTAGACGTCTCCAGTATAATCCACAACGGTGGGTTTATTTGTTATTCGTGGGGTTAAATTTCTACTGGAAAGCCCTACATGATATATGTCATTATATCGTGTGCCTTCCGGGGTTCCACGGGATGTCATTAATTCGCTGGCGTATGATTCGTTTTGTTGTATTGAAACCCCATAGCCGCATTTAAGGGCAATCTCGGCAACATCATCCGCGAGTTGGGGGGATATTGTGGCGTACACCCCGGGGTTTCCAAGATATGTGTCATTATATTTATCGGCTCGCACGCGGACAAACGAGCCATCACCTTTATATAGGGAATCTAACAAAATTTTTAGTTTTTCTGGGGGGAGTTGTTTTATCTCCCACGGGATGAATTTATCTTTGGCGTATCCAAATTGTTTTAGATAATAATGTAGTTCTTTCGAATAGAACTCAATACTTCCATGCTCTAATCGAACATACGGATTAAATCCCAACATTCGTATAATATCCGCGATTTTATTTATATCATATTTAAATTGACGGATAGAAATTTTATAATTTCCAATAGATTCTTGATACGGCCCACCTAGAGAACCCTCAGATAAATACCAGCCAAAAAACGATAACCATGTGGCCATATCGAATTTAATAATCCCTTTTGTTCGATTATTTTTAAGTCCCGTCACCGTAGGGATTGTAAATTGTTCTAAGTTGCGCCCTTCCCATAACCCCGTTTTAATGAATTGGAGGCAGTTGTTGGAGATACATGGTTTCTTTGAGCCATTGATCCAACCTTTAATTGTATGTCTGCTCATTCCCACTATTTTAGAGATTTCTGTGTGTTTATTCCCGAGGGTTTTTTGTAATTGTATTACTTCATTATATTTTTCCCGGACTCCATTGTAAATTTCTTCGGCGGTTATAAATTCCGGGGAAAACCCCCGTTGGTTTTCAGAATATGTTCTTTGAATAACCAATTGGTGGTTTGGGGTTACTAATAAGTTATACATTTGCCCTTCAAAAAGAACCATATCCCCGCTGTAAGAAGAAGATATTATTCGTGATGGGAGTTGATATTCTATAAATCCGGTTGTCGGATTAAGAGTACAAATCTCATCTGAATAATTTAATTCGCAAAAATATTTTAACCCGGTCTTGGTTAAAATTCGCGTATCGTCCGAATAGCACGAAGGCTGCAAAATCGGGTCCCCCTTCCGAGCCCGCTTATCCACCACTGTGGACATATTGGCAAATGTGTGGTTGTTACTGAGTAAAAGGGGCTCCCCGGTACGGGCATCCCGCACGATTGCCCCGAGAGTGCCTGCTCCTACAAGGTAATGGGCCGCACTTATCCCTCCACATAGAGGCCGGTATCTGGCCTGGGTATCGGTGTTTGGCCCGGCCAACACGGAGCAGTAGTCGATTGGCTCCATTTGGGTTACTTCCCCGTCTGGATAGTAGCAATGCGATTCATTGAGATAACGAGATTGGGCTGTTCATCCATGGCCATTAAGGGCATAATGTACTGGTCGAAGTCGGGGTGTTCTATGATAAGAAACATGGTTCCCACAGGGACATCGACGAGAACAAACTTCCCCATCTCATCGGTGTGTACCACTTGCTGGCATTGCGACAGCGACACGTTCGCATCCTTGATCACAAATCCGTCGTCGGTAAGGACGGTTCCTGAAATATCGGTCATATGTTTTCATTTCTGGTGCAAAGTTTAAATAAGTTTGTTGGTTATTATCTTCTCATGAAGGTTGTGGGCATTTCAACATCAAAAAATATTTACAATCCCGGAGATGTAATATCCATTTCCACTACCGTTCAATGGGGAATGGCGGATACCGGTGGGGTTGTTTCTATACTTAAACGAGCGGAGGGAGAATTTAATTGGCAATTAATAGGAACCTTCGACGTGGGAGCTCCAGGGTTGGGAATACCCAACATTCTCAAGATGGGTAAAAACGAGACGATTGTTTCTACAATAAATGCCCCAGATATACCAGGATATTACCAGATCGGAGCCCGAGAGCAATCGGAATCAGACGTGTCTTCGAATGGGGCATTCCAGATTCAGGTTGTGCCATCTACACCCACCCCAGATACCGGAAGCGGTGTATTGCATATCATGTTGAGCCGCGAAGTGCCGGATGACATGTTGCTTTATTTAAACGGGTCCCCATATGTGCATCTACCGTCGAGTGGGATGTACCTGACATTAATTTCGGGGGTGTACATGTTGAGTGCCGATGGGACTGGGTTTAAAAGCCCATTCGAAGTCCAGGTCGTCGTTGTATCTGGACAAAACACCGAGATTACACTTCCAATTGTAGATAAATCGTCGCTCGGGGACACCACAGATTGGGGTCTGATCGCGGCGGGGGTTGGGGCGGTAGCCGGGGTCGGTGTGTTGGCTATCATGCTGAAGGGAGGGAAGGATTAATATGGCGTCTATTGGATGGATTGACGATTTTTTAAGGGAAGCGGCCGTATCTTCTGATACTGTAGTAAAGGACGCGGCCAAAATAGCGGCAAAGAATGCGGGATACTCTGACGACGTGATCGAAGCGACAATAACAGCGGCCAAACTTGCAGCGAAAGACACCGGGTCTATTAGTTCGTCGCTGTTGGTAAGCGCAGCGGATTTTGCACTTGCACACCCATACCTCACGACGGGTGGGGTGGTAGCCACCGGCATTGTCGGTATAGCGGCGATAGGGGCAACCAAGGGTGCTGTTACCGGGGTAGTGACCGGTATAGAGGACGTGTGGACGGGGCTTACCGGGGGTAACAATCCACCCAATCCAAACTCCCAGATAAATCCATATTTGGTTTATTATACTGGCAAGCCTGTTCTTCCGGTTAAATCAACGCCCACTACAGATACAACCACCAAAAAAGCAGATACTGGTCTTCTCGGTTGGTTTACCGACTCATTTATGACTGGGTTGTTTGGTACTCAGCAGGCGGGCACCGACTTTATGACCAAGGCACAACCCTGGTTGATTGGCGGAGCCGTTATTGTCGGGATTGTTGCGGTTGGGTATACGGTAAAAGCGTTCAAACCGTCCAGAAAGTAACACATTGGCCGTAAACGGTCACGGTTTTGGGGTCTTCCCCAGAAAAACTTTTTATACGAAGCATGTTAATCACTAGTCATGGCAGGATTTGAGCAAGAGTTAATGATTGAGGTTGGAGCACTTGCTGTTGGAGCAGCTCAGCCTTATGTACTTCGGCAGTATGCAGACACGAAATTCGGCGCGGTCATCCCGCAGCTCGGTGTCTACGGGACTCCCTCCGCAATCGGTGGGCTCGTCGGCGGTGTTGTCGCTGCAGCCGCAATTGTCGGTATGATGACCGGAAAGGGACTTCGGGACCCAATGCACCAGAAGGTTGCACTGGCATACGGTGTTCCGGCATTAGTCGGATCACTTATCATGGCCTCGCTGACACAGACCGTTTCAGCAGCATCACCCCAGGCAGTTTTCCGCCCCCAGACTGGTGGCGTACCTGCAGCAATGAGCCCGGCAGCACGCAACTATGCAAGCCTGTCACAGGCACAGCGCCTGCAGCAGAGTGTCCTTTAAGGCCACAACCAATTTTTAAAAATATTTTTTGAGGGCAGGACTACTGCCTTTTCCAAACAGTGCAGCTACGGCACAGATCCGGTAATTTATCGAACTGGAGGCTGGTGTGTAGTGCCCTAAATTCGTTAAATTCGGGGCCGTTCCATATGTCCATACAGTTACGGGAGAAGGCGTTCCCGAGAGGGATCTCTCCGTTGGAATCCAGACAACATGGGACGATAGTTCCATCGCATAGAATGTTTAACCCCTGCCAAATGCGGGCGCATGGTTTCCTCGTGGCAAACGTGTTATATTTCACGAGTTCCGGTTTTCTCCCGTTGAATGATTCATACTGAACCTGGGAAATTATATCTACAATTTTACCCCATTTGGCGACCATGCCCGGAAAGTGCTCCATCAGTTCGGGTATTTCAACATACCACATATGCACCTTCGGGGCTGTTTTGCCGGAACGGTTTTTCATGAGATCCAAGATGTTGTTTTGGGTTGTACACCAATCTCTTGACCCGGGCTGATATTTTTCGTATAATTCTCGGCTCGGGCCGTAAAATGAGATGTAAATGTTATCCAGACAACCACATTCGATCAGTTCCTGCGATTTTTCATCGGTCATCAGGTTCATATTGGTGTAAATGCCCGTTTGACATGCCGGATTAACCTTTTTTATCTTCTGTAATATCGAAACCAAACGCGATTCCAACATGGGCTCCTGATAATGGAATGGGTAGCAGAATGTAGAGTGCGGGATGGCTTCGTTGATAATTTTGTCGATTAGTTCATCTGGCGCTGGTTTGCGGTGCTTCATTGTGTCCGTAGGGCAGAATGTACAATTCAGGTTGCATCTGGTGTTGGTTTCAAATTGTGTCCACATAAAATGTCAACTCCTTGTTTAGCCATTAAAACTTCTGAAATAATATCCAGGGTAAGAGTTTGTCCGGTGCAGTCCTTGAGGAACCGGAACTTTTTAAGTGCCTGTAGTATCCGTTCAACATCATTGGAGAGATCCTTGAACCAGAATGGGTGCATCGAGACGAACAATGTGATGTTGTTTTCGATGAGGAAGTCAACAATGTGAGGTAGTACAATAACTTCCCCACCCTCAATATCCATTTTGACGAAGTTGCAGTCGGAGATATTTTTATATTTAAAATACCCCGGCAGGGTGATACAGTCGGTTGTGACCGTTTTGTCTCCGTCCCCGAAGAGGAGACTGGTCATCGAATCTCCAAATTCCGATTGGGTCCCTATGGAAGTGGGTCCACATCTATCAGAGATACAGTGGCGACCGATACTAATTTTGTCTTTGAGGTCGGGATTGGCCCGTACATTATATTGGAGTTCATCAAAGGCAACCGGGTCGGGGTCCAGGGAATATACGTGTTTGGCCAAGCGTGCGGCGTATAGGGTTGTTGGTCCAATCCATGCCCCGATGTCGATCATAGAATGATTTTTATCAAGATGTCGTTTGAACGTGTTGAAGGTGTGGGGCTCCCACTGTCCCGTATTTACACCAGTCCAGAACGGGCGCGGGTATGCCGCGAAGGTAACGCCGTTAACACTTACCGGTATCACGGACATGAGATACCTCCAGGCAGGGGGTGGGGGATTGAGCGCCCTGGGGCCCTGTATACTCGGATAAGTTCTTTCAGGGTGTCTTCATAGTTTTGGAAGTGGGCGGCGATCTCTTTAAAGTCCGTCTTGGTGCTTGGGTCGGAATAGCGAATTTCCAGTTTTTTCATTTCCATGGTGCCCTCTTTATATGATAAGTATGACTTGTCTCACCTTGTATTTATATATTGATGTGAAATTTTGTGTGAGCGGAAGGTATTTATTTTAGCAATTACAGATAAGTTCATTACAATGCTAAAAGCATATCAATATCGACTTTACCCCACAAAGGCCCAAATTACACGTCTCAATCAGACGTTGGAGATATGTCGAAAAGTCTATAATAATACACTGGTATTGAGACGAAATTCGTGGAAATACGATCAGAAGTCACTTTCTCTATTTGATACAAACAAGGAACTAACACAGTGGAAGAAAAAGTTTCCCGAATTAAAAACGGTGTTTTCTCAGGTGCTCATGAATGTCCAGGTTAGAGTCGATCTCGCATACAAAGCGTTTTTTAGACGGGTTAAATCCGGAGAAAACCCTGGATACCCACGATTCAAGTCTGTCGGAAGATATGACAGTATAACATACTCACAATTCGGATTTAAAATCGAAGATAAAACGATATACGCCTCTAAAATTGGAGATATTAAGATCATTTTTCATCGCCCATTTGAAGGCAACGTCAAGACGCTAGGTATTAGAAAAACATCGACGCAGAAGTGGTATGCGTCTATTGTTTGTGAGGATGTTCCTCGACATATTCTTCCCGATTCCGGAGAACATGTGGGTATAGATGTGGGGTTAAAGACGTTTGCTACCATGTCGAATGGTCAGGTGATAGAAAACCCACAATTTTATCAGACCGAGGAAGAAAATCTGGCAATTGTGTCTAGGAAGATGTCCCGTTATAAAACGGGGTCGGTCGAATTTAAGAAGACTAGAAAAGCGGTTGTCCGGGTTCACGAGAAGATATTGAACCGGCGCGAAGATTTTACACAGAAATTGAGCCGTTCTTTGGTGAATCGATATGGAGTAATCTGTTTCGAGGATTTAAGTATTTCAGAACTTTTGGAAGTTAGCCGATGTGCTAAAGGCATCATGGATGCGTCTTGGTCGAAACTGATACAATACACTACGTACAAAGCGGAAGATGCTGGTCGCAGTGTCGTGTTGGTGAATCCAAGAAATACGTCCCAAATGTGCAGTCGCTGTGGTCAAATTGTTAAAAAGGATCTTTCGGTGAGGGTACACGATTGTCCTCACTGCGGACTGGTGTTAGATCGAGATTTAAATGCGGCAATCAATATATTGAGATTGGGGCTACAATCTCATATTAAAGCCCACGGTTAAACGTGGGAGTAGTCACCCCAGGCTTTTTGGACAAAACGGCGTCCTCCTTATCATACATATCGGGTTTGTCTCCCTTTACCTATTTAACCGATGGGTTCCTACAAAGTAAGTGGAGGCTACAAGTTATGCCTAATTTAGTCACAGATCTTTTCGCAAACGAAATTGCAGCTGGCGTAGAATTCTTCGCTGGTGGAAGGGATTCCCTCGACTTCAGCCCACTGACGGCAACAGAAGAGTTGGCCGTGCAGAAGGGGTGGGGGAAGAACCTCGCGTTTATGCAGATGATTTCTCCGGTGCTTGCCGGACAGTTCGCTGACAAGCAGCTCAAGAGTGGAGCTGTGGCCGGTCCCGGTACCGCGATGGTAAAGTTCGCAGGTGTCGCAAAGGCAATGTTCCCAGAGAACAAGTCAATCACATTCCCCGGTGAGCCCGGCACGATCGTCGCAGACTGGCTCTCCCCGCCTGCACTGTTCTGGGTAAAGAACCCTGACGGCACTACATCCGACCAGAATGGTGTCGGTGCATATGCCGACGTCGCTGGATCAACAACCGGTGCAACTGCCGGTCTGCCCATGAACACATGGGATGTCGGTATGACTGCAGGTACTGCACTGTATCTGTTCGGCCTTACCGCGGGTGCCTTCTATACAGGCCGTGCCCTTACAGAGAAACACACCCTCGGTGTCCTTTGTCAGAACGGACTTATCGAAGTCGGAACCACCCCGAAGCTCTCCCACCTACTTGTCGCAAGCCAGGTCCAGAGCAAGTACTCTCCGATCGCAATCCAGCCACTGATTGACATTCCACTGTCGAACTGTGTTGGAAACCCGACGAACATCTATCAGTACAACACACCAGGCATGATTGCACTGACCCACAACTTCGGTATGCGGGTTGCAGCAATGCCGACCGTAACCGGGAAGTCCCGCCTCCAGTGGATCGGGATGAACTTCTACGAGTACGATCACATGTCTACCCTTGCGACCTGCTGGAGAACCCCGTAAGGGTGATTCACCATGGCACAGGCACAGACTGAGAAGGTACTCAATCGCCTGGCCGATGGGCGGAAGGAAGTCCAGTGCATTGTCACTGGAATCGTCCTTTCGTCTGGAGTGGCGACCATTCGTCTTGCTAGCCTCAATGAGGTTAACGACGTTGTAATGGAAGTCACAACCCCGGCACAGGTTGCCGACCAGGTGTTCGAGTATAAGGTGGAGACCGTTACTGGTAGCGCCGCAGTTCCAAATGGCGTGAAGATTACCGCCAAATTAATGCAGGCGAGTGCCACAAACACTTGGGGCAATGCTTCAACGGCCAACGTTGCAGCAGCTGTCTTCTGTATTCGTGCAATCGGCATCTAATCGTAGGAGTGATGAGTAATGGCATTAGTACAAACAGAAAAAATTTTGGACCGCCTTTCGGATGGCCGCAAGCGGGTTCGGGTTACGCTCAGTACTCTTGCTCTTACGACAGGTGTTGCAGAGATCCAACTGAACACGTTGAAGGAAGTAACGGATTTCTTCCCACATGTCGTTACCCCAGCGGGGACGGCCGACTACGTGTATGAGTACGAGTTCGTAAAGTCAGCAGTGAACGTGAAAAATGGGATCAGAATTACGGCCATGACAATGCAAGCCAGTGCAGTATCGCCAGTGTGGGCGGTCGCGGATGACACCGGTGTTGCAGCAGTCAAGATTGTAATTGACTGCATCGGCATCTAATCCCACCTATTTTTTGAAAAGGTTTTATATTCAGCGACCGCCATCTTCTTTGTATGGTAGATGGTGAATTTGAGCCGCAATTCTGGCCTTTCGATGATGCGGTATCTATGATAACCGGTGCGATAGGATCCGTACAAGATGATATTGGCGCTGCACAGCAGATGGTATCTTCTTTCGTAGAACCCGCGGTGCAGACGATTACGGAATCTCCGGGCGTGCAGGCGATAATAAATGCCCCGTCTAATATACAGCAGGCTTTCATGAATGCCCCGGAGGAAATATCGTCTTTTGTTGCTCCGGCACAACAGGCTATTTCGTCTTTTATAGAGCCCGCCCAACAGATATTTGCGGATGCGCCAGCAGCTGTATCGGCGTTTGTGTCTGCACCGGCTCAACAGATATTCGCAAATGCACCGATGGCTATGGCTGCGGTATTACCGACTCCAGTACAAGCGATATTCAGTGCGCCCGCAGCAATGTCGGTTGTGGCTCGTGCATTTGAAAATGCCCCGCCCTCTATAGCAGCATTTGCTGCGCCTACAATCCGTGCATTTGAAAATGCTCCAGCCGCCGTGGCGGCATTCACAGCACCGGCGGAGCAGGCAATTTTTAGTGCTCCGGCCGCGATACAACAGGCGTTTGTAAATGCACCAGCAGCTATATCGGCATTCACAGCACCGGCGGAGCAGGCAATTTTTAGTGCTCCGGCCGCGGTATCGTCATTTGTCCCAACACAGTTGAAATCCGATGTAAGTGTGTTTGCACAGATGGGGGTGCTTCTCGGTGCCGGGACAGCAACTGCTGTTCCTGGGTGGTGGGATATTGGGACGAACCTCGGTAATACCCTTGCCGATCAAACTTATGCAGCTCAGGTACATGTGGGTAATTTCATATCTACCGGAGACTTCAATAGCAACGTTGGAGCCAGTTTAACGTGGACGGACCCAATAACAGGGAAAAAATATGATCGTGATCCCACAACCCTCGCCGTGATACGACCCACAAGTGATTATGGGGGAGAAGCACGGAGAGCGATTTTGGGTGCTATAACAGATACAACCGGGTTTAAATTGAGCGACACCCCATTTTCGGATTATATGCCCGCAGATTTGAAAAAGAATATAGTGGGTAAGTTATCAGGTAGTCTCGTAGATATGGTTCTCCAGCAGCCTGGGACTGTATTTACTCCGGCAGGCGACGTGGCTGGCGGTGTGATGGTATTGGATATGGTACTTAAACCCGGGGCTGTGAAGGGAGGAATTGACTTCGCTTCGAGTTTCGTGTTGCCAAAACCATCAGTGCTACCAGCAGACGCACTGAAAAATGAAAAATTGGGATTGCCCTCGAAGATACAGTATAATTATGTGGTAGAGGCATACACCAGAAAAGATGCATGTGTTGGGAAAGTGATAGGGACGCCAGGTTGTCCGTAAGCGGTCAGGATAATCACCCAAATATTTATACTCTTTTACAGTAATGATTAGATTATGATAGATGACGCCCCCTTCAATTGGATTCCGGCTGGAGTTCGCATAAATTCAAAGGTTGGGACAACCCCTTGTGCGTGCAACAGTGGAGTGCCAAAAATGTTTCCCCAGGCTTTAGACTCGACAATGGATAACCCGTTCAATGTGGCTCACGATATTCTGGAGTGGGCAACTCCGGCAATGCTGTTTAGAGCGACTCCTGGTCAAGGTGTGGTTGATCCCACCATCCCTTATGAGAAATATACACCACCAACCCCGTTCACCCCGGTCGACGGAACGATTCAAAGGGCCACACCAGCAATATCGGTCGCTGCAGCGGACGCTTCGTATATAGACGGGGGCACGTTGCCCGTTACAGGAGGAAATATGGCAACCCCACCCACCAACTTGGGAGCTATAATTGGGGAACAAATCGGGGGTATAGATGAACATGGGTGCTCTCCGAGTCTCCCCAATGGTCCGGTGTGGTGTGGGACATTAACGAGATGTATACCCCGCAGCAATACGTGTCCTACTGATATTATTAAAATACCCGCATATGTAGGTTGGGCGAGGGATGAGCACGGGTGCAACCCATCGACCGGTTATAGCTGGTGTGATTCACTGGCAAAGTGCGTTCGTAAATGGGAAACCCCCTGCCCCACCGGAGTGCTCGCGGATCCGTGTGGCGTGACCCCAGGGTATAGCTGGTGCGAACCACTGGGGCGGTGTGCCAATTCGTGTCCCAATATAGCGTTGCCCCCACACCCGGATGGCGGAGGCACCGATGAACGAGGGTGTGTCCCATCCGCGGGTTACGAGTGGTGTGCAACAAAAAATAAGTGTATACGACCTTACCCAAATTTCAGCGATGGTGAAACATGCCCCACCGATGTGTTAACAATTCTTCCAATTGGCCCGCATTTAAGAGAGACACCCCCGGTCTTTTTCGACTGGCTACGCGGATTGCTCGGTCCTAAATATTCGTCAATTATGGATCAGCAAGCCCTCGGGGATGCAACAATAACATCAGACCCCGGGGGAGTAAGCGTAAGCGTCCCTGTATATAGGCCGATTCCACGCAACATGCAGGTCCAGCCGCACGGGGCCATGGCATCTATTCCGCGGTATATCCCTGGTGGAATATCGGATAGTGTCCCGTTTGTAAATAAAACGAACAACATGTATATCGGAGTGGTCTAAAATGGCCGTATTGCCATTGGGCATGTGGGATGACGTAATCGATGTGGTTGTAACCGCGTTCAAGGGGAGTGACAATATAGTCCCCGACATTGCCAATATTTCCGATAATATTGTAGGAGATGTGATTCGCCCTGGCTATTTGGATGATGTCGCCGAGGTCGTAATGAGAGACATTGGCGTATATGGGCGAGAAGTAACCCCAGTATACGATGATTTACTCGGGACTGCAGCAGCAGAAGCCTGGGGATTGACGTCCAAGATTGACACCGAAATTACCGATGTTGCTTTAGTGACCGGTAGGGAAACGGTAGAATCTGGTATCACGGACATCACCAGAGTAGCCCCAGATCTGACCGGTACTGGTAGAGACATAGGTGGGGTATCTGCCAAGATAGCCCCAGATCTGACCGGTACTGGTAGAGACATAGGTGGGGTGGTGGGTAGAGAAGTGGCCGAGACCGGCCTTAAAGATGCCACCAAACCAGGATTGATTTCAAAAGTGGTCGGGGCCGGTGAAGATGTTACTGCCGCGCTCGGTAAAATAACCGGATTTGCCATGGAACACAAGCTTGCCGTTGCTGCAGTAGGTGGCCTGGGGCTTGGCGTGCTGTATCTCGGGTCTGTCGGAGGGGGCAATGCGGGCGGGAGCAACCCATCTGGTAACGTGTCTCTGTGTGTTGGACTATCAGGTCCGGAATTGACAGCGTGCCAAAATAAAAATACATATAAATCGGAGACCGGCACCGGAGATGGAGCCCCAACCAGCGGTGGTAAGGATGTATGTGATGTCAATTCGGCGGCCCTTGGGAACTCGTTTGCATCTTGCAAATCATGTTTAACAAAGCTCAATTTGACTGGTAGATCCTCAATAACAACCAGCGAGCAAAAGGAACTACAGTATTGTATAAATCTTGCAGGCCCCAGTGCTACAGGTACCGGAGAAAAGGGTACTACGGGTACTGGTACCGGTACTGGAGGAAAAGGCGCTACAGGCACTGGAGGAGGCGGTGGGGGTAACACTCCTGGCAACATCTGCGATCTTTCGGGTCTCGGAGCATCAGACCTTGCGAAATGCAAATCCTGTCTAACCACCCTTCAATTGCCAGATGTAACATTGACGATGGGTGCGCCAGATAAGGCAAAGTTGCAGGCGTGTATGAACTCTGGTGGTTCCGCAACCGGCACTGGTTCTCCAGGCGGCAATATCTGCGAGTTATCTAATCTACCGGCAGCGAGTCTGGCTGCGTGTAAGTCGTGTCTTACCACGTTGCAATTGCCCGATGTAACAATGAACATGATTGCCACCGATAAGGCAAAGTTGCAGGCATGTATGAATGGTGGCGGATCGGCAACTGGCACTGGAGGAGGGGGTGACACCCCGGGTAATATCTGCGACCTAGCTAATCTTCCGGCAGCAAGCTTGGCGATATGCAAGTCTTGTTTAGATACGCTCAAGTTACCCGATGTAACGTTAACCATGTCTGCATCAGACAAAGCGAAGTTACAGGGTTGTATATCTGGTGGTGGTTCCGCAACCGGCACTGGTCCAAACCCAACCGGTCCGGGTCCAAACCCAACTGGAGATATGTGCGATACGGCAGGACTTACAGCAGAACAGAAGTTGGTCTGCAAAATGTGCCAGCAACAGGGCTTTACTGCAGAAGACAGCCTCAAAATGTGTTATGCGTGCAACACCCAGTCTAATATCGTTAGTGCCGGGCTTGCTACAACTTGCACATCCTGCGTGAAGAGTGGGAATGTGACCACCGACTCGCTTGCGACTTGCCTCAAAGCACACCCGGGTGGGGGAACTGGAACCACCCCAACTGCGGCCACATCAGCCGAGGTTGCAGCAATGGCAGCGGCAAGGGCTGCGGGTAAAAGCCCGTGTAGTGCGTCGGGGTTGAGTGCTGCCGTGCAATCGGCATGTTCCCAGTGTTACCAAACCGGGATGACTGAAGCACAATTGGTCGCGTGTGTAAATGGTAAACTTGTAGCAGCTACCGGGGGAACCGGAGCCGTCGCAGTAGCAACCCTGAAGAAATATGCAATACCGATAGCTCTCGGGGTTGCAGTAGTGGGTGGAGTGGCATACGCTACCCACGGTAAGTATTGGGGCAAAAAGGGATCTGGTAAGACACCGGCAAAATATGTGCCGCCCAAACCGGTCAAACCCCGGCACAAATGATTTTGGAGGTATTAAAATGGTTACTTATCAGGATGCGATTCGAGAGTTAAAAGCGGCAGAAATGAAAGTGGATTTGGTAAGAGAAATGTATGCAGATAATATATTCTCTGACTATTCAAAAGGCATTTTTGATGTCGAATTAACATCGATGGATACACAAATTTTTGGTAACGAGATCGAAGAACTTCGCATATCGGTGAAAAATACTATCTCTGTTTTGATAACAGATTTGGAATTTTTGGCGGCGTTACAAGAAACTTGTGTTTTACAAGGTGTGAAATTGAAGTGAAAATAACCCAACCTTTTTTATATTTCCTCTGCCCAATATCTCCAGTAGGTGCTTGTTTGATGGCTACCGAAGAAAAGAAGTTTCCTAATCTCAAGGCGAACGATTATCTTGCAGTGACTATCCCTGCAACACAGTCCGCTATGGTTTTCCGGGTCAAGGTCCGGGTTAACCCAGAACCGAAGTTGCATTATGGTGCGCTTCCGCTTACTACCTCGATGACTCTCTCGGGGTATAACGGATCTACGCACGCAGTACCTGCTACGGGTGTAATGCCCGGGCATTCCTACACCCCCGTAGGAAGCGGGCTTTCGATGGCACTCACCAGTGCTTACGATGCAACCGACATGTGGTACACCAATGAAGATTACCGCGATCGGATCTTCTATACTGTGGTCAAGACAACCCCGTCCTGGTTACAGTTGGGCATCGAATTTCCGAAAGGCGTGCAGCAGTATCGGTTCCAGCGTGATAACGTAATGACCGGTGTTGGAACAACTGCAGGATTCTCTCGTGGAGCGATCGAGACCGTGCAGTTCCCGGACATTCACCAGTCGCTGCGAGTTGGAAATGACACCAACCTTCCGGTTTACACTGGATTGACGTACCAGTATAATGAGCTGATCATAGAAACCCCCCGTGACCCGCTCACAATCTATAATATCCTGGCAGGCAGGATTCCATCATACCGTGTAGATCTACCGGTGATGGTTCAGGATCCGTCAATTCCAATCAACCTTCAGAAGGTATACGGCTACACCGGGTTTGACATGACCCTCTTGTCAGATCCAAAAGGCGCCGTAGTAGATTATGGCCAGACACTCGGAGGTGTCCTGATATGAGCAACCAGTCTAATCTGATGACCGTTTATGGCCCAACCGATGATACAAATACCACCGGAACGGTCCCGCTCACATCCGATCTGTTACAGGCTGCTGTCAGTCTCATAACCATCCCCCGCGGTATGGCAATGAAGATTTGGGCGGTTCGGATGTCGGGTGTAGTCGCAACTACATTCACGATCGGGTTCGGGAAGACAGCGGCTCTCGCGGTGATTGCTACCGCAGCAGCCCACAATGTCTTTTATTTTGACCCAGCCGCAGCAGCAGTGCTTCCCAACAACCTCCGTCACCCCATTGTGATCCCCTCGGTTGTAGGGACGGTTGCAAATGCACCAGGCGAGTCGGTTTGTATTCTGTGGTCACAGGCGAGCAAAGGTCTTAACTACTTCGAGATGGACTTTGAGTTCGTCCCCCTCTGATCCGGGAGTCCCACATGGATTCCCCATCTTCTCCTATTTTAACAAGTGAAGGTTCCCCGGTAATTATACTCGAAGAGACCGGAGGCTGGTGGATGCTTGTGCAGGGGTCATCCTGCACGGTTCCCGAGGCGGCCCCAAAGGTTATACCGGTGTTGAAAACCAGTTTTCCTATAAGTGGATTTTTCTTATCGCTGGGGTTATAAAATGGCCGACGGGCCCTTCATTCCAGGCGCACGCAGGTGCGTTGGTGGAAAGGAATATATGTTTGTTCCCGTATCCGGGATCGTTCATAAGGATGCTGCAGCGGCGACGGAAGCTGCTACTGTAGACGCGCTTGTTCAGGCAGTTGCTTTGCTACAAGAGATTAATAAGACGTTTGAGTTTGAGAATACGTACAAAGGGATGTATCGTAATATCGTCGATTTGCCAATAAAGGCCGCGACTACGAATTTCCCAGTTAATATAGGATTTCCGGTCAGGTTGTTTTATCTGACTACGGCCAACCCAATTATATTAAGATTGACAAGCCCTACTGGGGACGAGATACCACTTACATCGGCTACCAGTCCATATCAACTTGAAAATCTACCCGCCGGGTTGGCATTCGAAACCGTTTTAATATCAAATAATTCCGCAAATATTGTAACCATCAGCATCTTTGCGATGGGGTGAGACTTTTGGCCAGCGTTCAATTTGGAAAAGTGGGAGCTGGAGATGTGGCGTGGTCTGGGACGGTCGCCATTGATAGAGGTATCGCCATATTTAACGGGACTACTGGAAAGGTAGTACAGACCACTGGAGTGACCATCAGCCCCACAGGGGTCATATCCGGGGTCAATCTTCCCCTTCTCGATACTGATGTGCCAAATAAATGGTATGTTGACAACATAATGGCAGGTGGGGGAGATGTTAAGGGTCCGTCGGGTGTCGCAACGAGTGGGGCGGTGGCATTATTTGACGGGCTGACAGGTAAGTGGATAAAAACATCGCTCGTAACGATAAACTCATCTGGTGATGTAAATATTCCAGCCGGGAGAAAATACTACATCGGTTCTGTCCAATTATCGGTGGGAGACGTCTATGGGTCGGCCCCGCTGGCATATCCAGTATTTTCCGGGTATATCACCACCCCCGCTATAAAGATAGTTACTGGTGCGGGTCTTGGGAAAGTCTTGACATCCAACGCCCTGGGAGAGGCATACTGGTCGTCGCTTGCCCCAGGAACGGGTGATGTCACCGGGCAGACAACATCCGAACAATACGGGGTTGCGGTTTACGCTGATGCCACCGGAAAAGTAATCCGAGATAACGGAGCCACCATCGATTTGGCAGGGATAATGAGAGTGACCCAGGTTCGTACCAATGGCGCGGATTTTATAGGTATGTCTGGGTTGACATTCGGAGCTGGAGGGTCTTCGTCAAATGTAGACGTGGGTATTTATGCTAAAGGAACCGGAAAGATCTGGTTGGGTTCCGGGACTAACCCTCTGTATATCAACGGGGTTCTTTTTGGAGGGGGTGGGGGAGATGTTACAGGTTTAACAACTTCAGAGCAGTATGGTATCACTGTATATGCTGATGCCACCGGAAAAGTAATCCGAGATAACGGAGCCACCATCGATTTGGCAGGGATAATGAGGGTTCCCCGTATTCGTACCAATGCCACGGATTATGTGGACATTTATGGGCTATCTATCACCGCTCTAGGGGCATCGACTAATCCGGACTTGAGCATTGCAGCCCAGGGCACCGGTCGAATTTTCCTGGGGTCTGGGATAAACCCATTGTACGTCAATGGGGTTCTTTATGCTGCAGGTGGGGATGTCACCGGACTCACTACATCCGAATTATACGGCATCGCCGTGTATGCCGGAACCACTGGAAAGGTAATACGGGATAATGGGGCCACCGTCGATTTGGCTGGGATAATGAGAGTGACCCAGGTTCGTACCAATGGTGCGGATTTTATAGGTTTATCCGGGTTGACATTCGGAGCTGGTGGGACTTCGACAAACGTAGACGTGGGTATTTATGCTAAAGGAACCGGAAAAATCTGGTTGGGTTCCGGGACAAACCCTCTGTATATTAACGGGGTTCTGTACACAGGTATGGGAAGCGGGGATGTTGTCGGCCCATCCGGAGTTGCGGCAGGGGATGCCATAGTTCTTTTCAATGGACTTACCGGAAAGTTAATAAAAACCTCATCGTTCACTATTGACGGGGCAAATCAACTTCGTGGGGGTACGATAATCGCATCCATAATTTCGACCGCTCCGACAAATAACAATATTTATATGAATGGATCCACACTATCGGCCGGAGGGACAGCCGCATCTGGGAATTTATATCTCAATTCTTACGGAGCGGGAAGTGTTATTTATTTAAATACATCGATGGTTTGCTATGTTACGTTGGGTGGCTCGATTAATGCAAATGCGTTTTTTACCAATTATACCGCGGACTACTTGAGGATGTATGGGACGACAATAACGACTGGTATAGTGTCTGGAAATGCGGATTTATTTATCAATACTGCTGGTAGTGGGAGTATTGTAATAAAATCCGGGTCTCCGAGTCCAATTTATTTGAATACCTACTGCTTTGTGGATCCTTCGGGTAATTTGTATGCGCCAAGAATACAATTATCGACGTCCCCTGTCCCAGGTTACTTTTTAAAATGTAACGATAGCTCTGGCAACGGCGTGTGGGCAGCCGGGGGTGGGGGTAGTGGTAATGTCACAGGTCCTTTATCTTCGACGACCAACGCCATCGCCCGCTATTCGGACACATTGGGAAAAACCATTAAAAACTCTGCTGGGGTGACTATAGATGATGTAAGCGTTCTTACAGCCTCGTCTTTTAGAACGGCATATGGAGACCTCGATGGATTTAAGACGGCAGGACCATATCCAATTAATATGTACTCGTCTGGGAGTTATGGGTACATTTCGTGTCTCGGTTCTATAAATATAGTCCCTGGGGCAGGATCTTCTCTTTATCTCAATGGTACGAATGTTTTTTTAAATGGGTTGCTGTGCTGGGCTACAAATACTGGAACTATAGTCGCGCCCGCTTTCACCACTACTACGGCAACATACTTGACATTGAGCGGAACGACGTTGAGTGTGGCTGGAAGCAGCAGTGTTAATTTAAATATAAATTCATATGGTGCTGGGTCGGTGCTCGTATTTAACAGTCAAGTATACATAAACATGGCTGGTGCGCTCGCGGCATTGAATTTTAGGACGCAGACAGCTCAGTATATTGATATATCCGGGACGACTGTTTTGGCAACTGCCCCGAGTGGCGGTGCGAATCTGATTCTTAGTTCTACCTCCCCAGGTATCATTTATCTGAACGTTTCGTGTTATGTAAATAATTCTGGATATTTGACCACCCCGAAATTATATCTACCTACTGGAGCTGTAACCGGATATATTTTAAAATGTGACGGGGTTGGGGGTGGTTGTTCGTGGGGCCCGTCGGGGTCATCGATACAGGTGCAAAGAGGCACCCCATTGGTCCCCGCGGCTGGGATAGCGATCACATTTTCCACATCATTCCCGGGGACTCCCACGGTGGTGGCTACATGTATGAACTCCGGGAATACGGTAATGATAACGTATGTATCGACTGTGGGCTTTGGGATGATATGCAATCGCTCCTGTCAGGGCTGCAACGTCGCAGTGTCAGACTATGTAAGTTGGGTGGCGATATATTCATAATAAGAGACGAACTATTCCTAATATGAGGCAAGAGCCCATGATAAAAACACTAACCATTGTAGAAAATAAAATAGAAGGTGCCGACCCCGAATATCAGTTATCGGGGGATCTTTCGATTGACGATGCAGCGAAAGCATTGGTTATGGTTGCTTTCAATGCTGGGAGAAATCAAGCAATGGAACAGTCCAAAAAGGATTCGACTGTTGTGCCAGAAGTTGTCGTACCAGAAGTTGTGCCGAATCCAGAGTAAACCTTTTTATCCTCTGTGGGGTAATTACTTCTAATTGAGGTGCCCATGGTCGATTTCGTTTTATCACAAAATATTAACAGCTTAATACCCCTGGAGTGCGAGGCCCGCAACTTTAACCTGGATGGGGCGATTTCTGTTCTGCAGAACCTTCTCGATCTTCGTGCTTCGTCAGTTCCAGAGATTTTCCGAGCATATTCTTTTACAGCCACCCAGCGCGTGGGTGTTCTTGATTCTACCGTAATACCCACGCTTCCGTTTATTTCAGTTACGATAGCATGTGACGGCCCAAATTCTGTGTTTTGTTTTATAAACGAGAAGAGGGATATTCGTGAGCACGATTGCCTTAATTCGCAGCAAAGCAACGTCTCCGAAATACAAATGGGAGAAGTAATGAGGTTTAAAGCAGATTACTCCCTTATAGAACGAATATATCTTCAATGTGCCCCCGGGTATACATCGACAGTGCGTATATTTTCAACGGGTAAGCGGCCAGCAAAAATAGAGGAGGTTGTACAAGCATGACGCATGAAGAGTTATCCCTGGAAGAACTGATGAAACAAACCCACAAAATGGTTATAATATCAGGGTTGGTATCCAATTTATTAGAGATAGAAGCCGCCGCAGTGCCCGAGATTTTCAGATCTTACTCGTTCCCAGTTACGGAAAAAACCATGTGCATAGATCAGTCGGTCGTTCCAACATTACCGTGGATTTCTTGCAGGGTGGCCAACGATGGTAAGGCGGATGTATATGTTTTCATTAATGAGATAAAAACCCTAAAAGAGCAGGACATTGCCAACGATACCCTTCATACGTTAGCCCCGGTAAAATATGCCCCGCTGCGTGTCGGGGAAACGATGGAATACGATATTGGGTTTTCCGGAATTTTCAGGGTTTATATTAAATGTAACACAGGAGATGAATCTATGATACGAATATTCTCGGCCGGGCGGAGACCGGTTTCAATAAAGGAGGTTGGTAGTTAATGTCAGAGTTAAATCGATCGGGAACGGAGCTTGAAGGCACCGTTTTGCTTACATACGATGCAAACAACAATCCAATTTACCTTGGAGAGGCAGCGATGGGCACTCTGCCTTCGGAGGCAAAATGGCGCATACGGAAATTGACGTATGATGTGAATAACAACGTCACGGCGATCAAGTGGGCCGGTGGAAACACCAGGTATGATAAGGTGTGGGACGACCGTACAACATTGGCTTACTCATGATTTCCCTCTATATCATCGCATACAACGAGGAAGAGATTATTGAACGCTGTATTAATTCATTTGCACCAGCAGTGGGCGAAATTGTAGTTGTGGTCGATAGTAAAACTACCGATAACACAGCGGAGGTTGCCCGAGCCCTTGGGGCTCGTGTATTCCCCTTTGAATGGATTAATGATTTTGCAGCAATGAAAAATTTTGCGATGGATAAATGCACCGGTGATTGGCTTATGTATGCGGATGCTGATGATGTGCTTGACCCAGAATCGGTGACGCGAGTGATAGATGCTGTTGCTTTTGCTGAACAAAATGGCAATAATATGATAACCAGCGAATATTATACTCAGCACGATGCCGACGGTAAGCCCACTGCAAACAACCGGGTCCCCCGTATTGTAAAGGCAGGGCTGTCGCGCTGGAAATGTCGTATCCATGAATATCAAGCGTGCGGTCTCCCGAGACAATATATTTCGAATATAGAAATTCATCATAGAAAACCGGAGAATCGTACTGGGGGGACGCAGAGGAATATGATAATGCTTGAGAAATCTCTGGCCGACCCGAAGTGTGACGAGATAGAGAGGCCAAGATACCTCTTTTATTTGGCGAGGGAATATATGTTTTCGGCCCGATACCAGGACGCGATTGACACATTCGAAAAATACGTGCCTATCTCGACATACCCTGCCGAAAAACACCGTGCTCTTTGCGATGAAGCAGATTGCTATTCATCGATGGGAAATATAGATAAGGCCACGGAAACTCTATTGAAGGCAATAGAGTTTATCCCAGCATATGTAGACCCGTATGTAAAATTGGGAGTTGCAGCGTATTGTAAAGAAGACTGGGCCGACTGCGTGGAGTGGATGAATGAGGCAATTGCCCACTTGGGATCAATTCACCCTCTTTTCCCTCTTGCATCTTACAACACGTATCTTCCCTACGATTATATTTCTATAGCGTATTCGAAACTGGGTGAGATTGAAAAGGCATATGTCTGCGAACTACGAGTATTTAAATTCTTACCGAACGATAAGAGAATTAGTGAAAATATTACATATTTCGAAAATGCGTTGGGGTTGACTTGATATGGCAAAGCTGGATATTGTAATAGCACGACCACAAATTGGAGCTACCGGGATAACCGGCCCCACAGGTCCCACAGGAACTGGGGCATTTACTGGCCCTACCGGTCCCACCGGAGTTACTGGGATGAACTGGAAGGGCGCCTGGCTGTTTTCCACAGATTATGTGGTTAACGACGTGGTTACTTCAGGTGGAGCCTCATACATTTGCATTTTGTTGAATAATAATCACATCCCCCCAGATCCTACATACTGGACGCTCGTTGCTGCAAAGGGGGATACCGGCCCATTGGTTACAGGCCCGACAGGAGATCGTGGTAACACTGGAGCTGCGGGTATTACAGGCCCCACAGGCCCAGGGGCGGGTGCTACTGGTCCTACAGGAGAAACCGGCCCTACTGGAGCAAGCGGCGGCCCAATAGGCCCGACCGGACCCACAGGGGTGCCTGGTGTTAATTGGCGGGGAGACTGGATTTTCAGTACGACTTATCAGATAAATGATGCAGTGGCCCATAATTATGGGTCGTTCATAGCCACTGCGATAAACACCAATACCGAACCTCCAAACCCCGCTTGTTGGGATGTGTTGACAGCAGAAGGGGGGACTGGGCCTACTGGTGCAACCGGACCGACGGGGAATTATGGGCCGACCGGGCCATCTGGAACCGGACCCACCGGTCCTGCTATTACTGGAGCAACCGGGCCTACAGGTTCTGCCGGGGTTGACGGAACTACCGGTCCTACTGGCTCTATAGGGCCAACCGGAGCGAAAGGAATTGACTGGACCGGAGATTGGGCTCCAAGTATTCCATATTATGTCGGGATGGCTGTGTATCACGGCGGGTCGGCGTACTATTGTATTTTATTAAATATTGGGGAGCAACCACCAAATTCACTCTATTGGGAGTTGCTTGCCAGTGGGCCTACGGGTCCCACTGGTGCTTCTGGTTCTGGCCCAACCGGACCAACCGGTACAGCGGGGGTTGCAGGTGCTACTGGCCCATCGGGCACCGGCCCAACCGGACCGACAGGCACCGCCGGGGTTACAGGTGCTACCGGTACAATAGGCCCGACCGGTCCGATTGTAACCGGCCCAACAGGCCCCGCAGGTACAGCCGGGGCTACGGGCGCTACCGGCCCATCGGGTACTGGGCCTACTGGCCCAACTGGGACTGGCCCAACTGGAGCAACAGGAGACACCGGACCAACCGGCCCGAGCGGGGGTCCACCCGGACCAACTGGACCCACTGGTGAATCGGGCACTGGCCCCACTGGTCCTACTGGCACCGCGGGAATTACTGGGCCATCCGGACCCACTGGGATAACAGGGGCATCAGTTACTGGGGCTACTGGTATAACAGGTCCGATTGGGCCAACCGGCCCGAGCGGCGATACGGTTACTGGGCCTTCGGGTACCGGACCTACCGGGGCTGCGGGTTCTACGGGTCCGATTGGGCCAACCGGTGCGGGTGCTTTAACGTGGGTTTCGGTAACGGGGACGTCTACAACCGGTACTGCAAATTATGGGTATGTTGCGAACAATGCGTCATTGGTTACGATTAGTTTACCAGCTGCAGCCTCGGTTGGCGATCGTATTCAGGTTGGTGATGCCGGTGCTGGAGGAGGATGGGTTATTACCCAGCGTTCGTACCAGATCATATATTTCTTGAGTATAAACACAACCTCCGGGACGGGTGGTTCGATCGCATCTGTGGGTAATTACAATGCAGTAACGTTGCGATGTGTAATAGCAGATACAACATGGTTCGTAGAGACTGCAACTGGTAATCTGGTGGTGACGTAACCATGGGTGTAGATATTCTTATCTCAAGACCGCTGGCAGGCCCGAGTGGTGCGAGTGGCCCTACGGGCCCAACCGGAGCCGGAGTAACCGGTCCTACCGGTGGCACCGGAATGGTCTGGAAAGGCACCTGGTCGAGCTCTGCGATATATGTTGTAGGCGACGGAGTTGTAAGTGCAGCGGGGAGTTCCTATATTTGTATTTTAGGACATTCGAATTTCGCCCCACCCAATTCGACATACTGGACATTGATGGCAGCGGCGGGTGTTACCGGGGGCACTGGCCCAACTGGTGCTAGTGGAGGCCCATCTGGTCCGACGGGAGATACTGGCCCAACTGGCCCGACCGGAAGGGACGGGTTGGTGTGGCTGGGTGCCTGGTCGAACTCAACTAATTATTTGGTAGATGACGGAGTGAGCCATAATGGAAATTCCTACATAGCCACTGCCATAAGTTTCAATATCGAGCCACCAAACGTCACTTGCTGGGATTTAATGGCCCAGGGTGGAGAT